>Ga0180009_10001922_pt1 | contig 24663 bp, 26 predicted proteins | sample OS_PC_MetaG_FD_123537 | JGI IMG/M metagenome (GOLD analysis project Ga0180009, IMG submission 123537) | Groundwater microbial communities from the Aspo Hard Rock Laboratory (HRL) deep subsurface site, Sweden - OS_PC_MetaG | ecosystem: Environmental > Aquatic > Deep subsurface > Groundwater...
CGGAAATACAACTACCGAAGCTGTTCAACACTACATTACTTCTTCTCAACCTTGGGTTTGTTAATTTTAACATTTTGTTTTTATCCTTGATACCTCGCCCTTTAGGGCGGGGTTATTCATTTTTATTTTTCAATAAGTAAAATTGATAAAATTAGTTTTTAAATGTTTTTAATTTAAATCACTAAAAATTTATTAATTTTATTTAACGTGCACTATCTGCTTGAGATTCACTTTCTTTTTTCTTTCTCACAGCAAAATTTTCCCCATTATTTTCAGAGGCCATTATGATTTCCTCTGCTAATGCTTGAGTGATTGTTTTCTTTTTATTGAACGCTTTATCTGAAGAACCATGAATAAGATACTTCAAAGACAAATTAACTCTTCTTATGGGTGAAACATCAATTGCTTGAGGATATCTTGCACCCCCATATTCTATAACAGTTATTTCATCCCTTGGAGCTACATTTTCAATTGCAGTAACAAGAACTTGAACTGGGTTTTTTCCCGTTTTCTTTTCTACAATTTCAAGAGCGTCAAGAATAATTTTCATATTTTTTGTGTATTTTCCCGTTGCATTTCCTTTTTCTATTTTATGCTTTTTACCTCTGTGCCCCCCAACAGCAAGTTTATTCATTAATCTTTCAACAATATTTATTTTTGTTTGGCCAAACTTAACAACATTTCTTCCCTGACTTTTAAGTATTAATTTTGGACTTAAATTTATTGCAGATTTTAATCCAGGATCTTTTACTTCTATTTCAGATAAATCATACTTGTCAAATATTTTGAAATTTTGTTCTATCATTCTAAATTGTATGTCCTCTTTGCATTTGTTTGTGCTAAGGAGAACAGTCCTTTTGCACCTTTGATTAATTTTGCAAGTCCTGATTTTTCTCCAACCATTTTCCTTAGTCTGTTTTCTTCATAAGGAGACATTCCCCCTATTTTCAAAGAATCCTCTTTTAAGGTAACATGATTTTGAATGGTATGGGCTTCTTGTAAGTACCCAATTCTAGCTTTTTTCCATCTATATTTTGGATTTTTAAAATGATTTTCAAATCTCTTATAATCCCCTGGATTCTCTATTTTTATCTCTCTTGGTTTTTCTATAGCATCCATTTTAATTAATATATCTTGATTCATATTTTGGGTATTTTTCACAAAGCCCATATATTGGAAATATTTTTGCCTCCTTACACCACATCCTTTTAGGAAAACCACTATGTATACAAGATTGATTATTTGGGATTTCATTTAATTTTTCTTCTAATCTTCTAGCATCTTCTTTAGAATTTTGTTCTATTTGTTTTAAAGTCATTTTTAATTTAAACTCCTTTCTAATTCATTTTGTTTGTTATTTTTAGAAGTCTTATTTATTTTTCTAAGATCTACATATTCTCTAGCTTTTATTAGTCCTACAGCAACAATTCCCGTTACCACCATAGCCATTACATAAGCATCTCCTATGCATAAATTACATTCCTTTGTCATTTCATTTAAAATATTATACATTTTATCTTCTACCCTTTTGTATTCTTCCAAGCCATAATCTTCTCAATGGCTGATCATTTACTTTTATAACTTGATATCTTACACCAGGAATATCTCCTTTAGAACGTCCCTGCTTTCCACCTATTCTTTCAATCATAACTTCATCGTGTTCATCAATAAATTTTTGAGCAAGATTTCCTGGAATGAATGCTGTCACGCTTTTTCCATTTTTTGTGAGTTGAACTCTGCAACATTTTCTCATAGCAGAATTTGGCTGTTTAGCTTCTTTTTGAATTTTTGAGAGAACAATTCCTTTGGCTTGATTTGCACCAGCAAGAGGATCCGACTTAGCGTAAAGATTTAAAGTTCTAACTTTATATTGTCTATCCTTCCATCGGAATTTCTTCCGATCCTTAATTTTTTTTAAAGCGTTTTTTAGTCCCATTGCGGTTATTAATTAATCATAAAATTAGTTTAAAAGCTCTTCGGTTTTATATTTTGAAGAAATCATTCGAGAAAATTAAATAATTCTAAAATCTTTTTTAAAAAAATCTTTAATTATTTGTTGCATTTCAATCAACCTTCTTTTATCTCTTCCAATTAGTGCAGCTTTGCTTTGAGATCCAGCATTTAAAATTATCTCATCAGTTCCGATTTCCAAATCCTTGAAGGTAATAGGGCTCACAATCAATTCTATAAATCCTTTTATATTTTCAGAATTTTTAGGAATAGGAACAACTTTTATTCTCTTCTTTACAATTTCACTTATTCTTCTAAGATTTCTTACTTCTGGACCTATAGCCCTAGAAATAAGTTCTTTTGGAACACAGAAGATTACTGTGTTATTATAATCAAAACAATAACGAGTTCTTATTCCAGTTACCTTTTCAAATAAATTAAGATATCTTAAATCCCTCATATTAAGAGTGTTGACCATTTTTATTACAAAAGAAGTTGTTTTATAAATTTATTGTCACTTGTTAACTCTATCAACAATTTTAGAATCAGCAATTTTTTTATCTTCTTCTTTTTTTGTCAAAGGTCCTATTACTTTAACTAGTAATCCTGGCAAACCTGTTCCAACAGGAACTGGTTGATTTAAAATTATATTTTCTATAACGCTGAGCAATTCGTCCTTCCCTCCTTTAATTGTTGCTTTTACAAATTGTGGAACAGGAGTTTCAAATGTAGCTCTTGCCAATATTGAAGATTTTTGAGCTATTATTCCCATTCTTGTAACACCTTTAATTTCTCCAGAATTTGTCATAGCATCTGTAATAAGCTTTAAGTGTCTTATATCAATATCCAATCCCTGAGTTTTAAGAACTTCTTTTATTTCATTCATAAGCAATTCTCTTGCAACTTCAATTCCATATATTTCTGCAACCTCATAGAAATCATTAGATATAGTTTTGTTTTTATTGACTTCCTTCAAAATTATAATATCTTTCAAGTTTGTTCCTAAAGTGAATATAATAAAATCTCTGTCTTTCTTAACTATTAAAATTTGTTCAACTCCTTTTATTCCAGATATTATTGTTTCTTTAAGTTTTTCTTTGAGTTTGTAAATTTCTTTAAATCCAAGCTCCGCATCTGCTTGAAGAGTTATAGCATTCTGTTTTTCTTTTACTTTGAATCCAAGGTCATTTAGTTTTTCAACAACTTTTTTTATAGAAGAGTGTGTTTGTTTTAGTCCTTCTTTATCTATTTTTATTTCAATTTTTTTGTCACTAAAATCAAGATTTATTTCTGAGGCAATTTCTTTGAGTTTGATTTCTTTTATTTTTTCAGCCACAAATTTTGAGCCTGCTTCATTATTATATTCTTTATTAAGATATATTTCCATTTTTGGAGAAGAAGGTTTCTTTCTTGCATCAAAAATCTCTATTAATCTTGGCAAACCTTTAGTAACCTGCATTTCTGCAACACCCGCCATATGGAATGTTCTTAAAACCATTTGAGTAGAAGCTTCACCAAAAGATTGAGCAGTTACAATTCCTATAGCTTCCCCAGAATCTAATTTTTCTTTAAGATGAATTTTTGTAACATCAAGTCCATCATCCCCATATTTGAATTCAATTATATTATTATTACTGTTTCTTATTGTTTCATCATATTCAACTCTCAAATCTTGAAGAGCATTTGCAAGTCTTCTGTAAAGATAACCTGATTTTGGAGTTCTTAATCCTGTATCCATAAGAGAATCTCTTCCTGTTATTGCTTGGAAGAAAAATTCGTCGGGTTTCAATCCTTTTATGAAAGAGCTTTTTATGAATCCCCTAGCTTTAGGAGATAAATCTCCTTTCTTGAAGAAAGAAAGAGTCCTGTCATTATAACCAAAGTCAACCCTTCTATTTCCTAATGCCTGTTGCCCAACACACGAAGCTATTTGAGTAATATTAAGAATATTTCCTCCTCCACCAGATTTTATCATGCTACTTACAGGATTTGTTTTAGGAAATTCTTTTTTTACAATTTCTCCAATATTTGTTCTTACTTCATTAAGTGTTTGAAGTATTCTTATTTCTCTAGATTCTTCTTTTGTTTTTCCTGGGATGAGTTCTAATGAGCCTTCTTTAGATGATTCAATTATTTCTTGTGCTTTTTTCTGTGCTTTTTCAATAACTTCGTCACAAGATTTAAGAACACTCTCATTCAAATCCAGATCATTAACTGAAATTGTTATTCCCCTATCAGATAAATAATTTTTTCCCAAACTGAAGGCTTTTTTTATTATTTTAAAAGTCTCTTCCCTCCCTATTATTTTATCAAGAACTTTTACTAATTCTCCATCTTCACTTCCAAAAGCAGTTTTATCTATAACTCCTTTAATTATTTCTCCATCTTTTATTGTTATTGAATCATTTGAAAAATTAAATTTGGGAAGTATTCTTGAAAACATTTCAACACCAGTTATGGTTTTTTTTGTAATAGGTGTATCAATATTAGAACTAAACAATAATTGATTTGCATAATCTGAAGAAAACTTTTCTAGTCCTAAAAGATAATTTCCAGTTATCGCATCTCCAATACAACCCATAAGACAAGTATTATTTTTAGGAGAGATTAAATTCCTTTTTACATCAAGAAGTATTTTTGCTTCTGCTCTTGCTTCTTCGTTTTGTGGGGAATGAATATTCATTTCATCTCCATCAAAATCCGCATTGTAAGGAGCTGCAGCTGCAGGATGTAATCTAAAAGTTCTTCCAGGAAGAACCTTTACAAAGTGTGCCATAAGACTTCCTCTGTGAAGACTTGGATGTCTGTTGAAAAGAACTATATCTCCATCTTGTAAATGTCTTTCAACTTGGTATCCTACAGAGAGTTCATTAATTATTTCTTCTTTTAACTCAGGAGAAATCTTTTTTCTTTTTCCATCCGTTCTTATAACATAATTTGCTCCAGGATATTCATCTCCTTTTTCAATCAATTTTTTGAGTTTTTCAGTATTTAAATCATTAACAATTTCCGCCACTGTAACAACTTTAGCAATTTCATATGGTACCCCAACTTCATTTATATCTATATATGGATCTGGTGAAATCACAGTTCTTCCAGAGTAATTAACTCTTTTACCAGCTATGTTTTTTCTTATTCTTCCCTCTTTACCTTTTATTCTCTCTGTGATTGTTTTTAGAGGTTGTCCACTTCTATGTCTTGCTGGAGGAATTCTTGTTACTGTGTTATCAAAAAATGTTGTAATGTGAAATTGTAATAAATCCCATAAATCTTCTATTATAACTTCTGGAGCACCAGCATTAAGGTTTTCCCACAATCTTTGGTTAGCTCTTATAATATCTGAAAGTTTATGTGTTAAATCATCCTCACTTCTTTCTCCTGATTCAAGTATTATACTAGGTCTTACAGTTACTGGAGGTACTAAAAGAGCAGTTAAAATAGCCCACTCTGGTCTACATACAGCAAAATTAACAGCTACTTTTTTTAATTCTTCGTCTGGAATATTAACTAGTATTTCTCTTATTTCTGTAGGGAATATTCTTATTTTTCCTCTGTAAAAAGTTGTAGGTTTGTCCAATCTTACTCTTTCTTGAGCTGCTTGACAGTGAGGGCATTTCTTAGAATCTTTAGCTTTTTTAGCTCTCTGACTTGGGGTGTATTTCTCCAAATCTTTATCATGTAACATAAGTTTCCCACAGTCTTGGCAAAAACATCTGAGGCTCATTTCAATAAGTGGGACATACTTAAGATGAATTAGAGATCTAGCTAAATCAATGCTTCCTGGATGTCCTAAACATTCTTTTATTCTTCCACCACAGGTTCGGCATCTAACTCCAGGATCAACTGCACCCAACCTTAAATCCATTAATCCCCCATCAACAGGATAACCATCAATATCATAAAGTTCTGGTGTAACTATTTTTGCACATGAAAGTTTTTTAATCTGGTCGGGACTAAGCAATCCAAATTTTATTGCTCCTATTTTTTTTCTTATTGGTTTTCTCATTTTATTCGTATTTGTTTTTTAATTCAAAAGCTGTATTTATATGCAATCCTTGTAATTCTCCTAAAAGAAGTTTGAATGCATATGAAACTTCAACCAGTTCTATTTCCTCGCTGTTACACATAGGACATGAAGTTTTTTCCTTTATACTGTCCTCAATTGCAATTGTTCCACACTTTGTACATATAGGAAGGACAACTTTATCTGAGTCATATCTTTCTTTAAGTAATAGTGAAGCACCATGGGCAACGAGAGCTTGCTGTTCCATTTCTCCAAGTCTCAAAGCTCCTCCTCTTGATCTTCCTTCAATAGGTTGTCTTGTAAGTAAAGCAATTTTACCAGAGGCTCTTCCATGTATTTTATTTCCTACCATATATTTCAATTTCAAATAATATAAATCTCCAATGAAAATTTTTGAAGTAATTTTCTTTCCTGTGATTCCATTATACATTGTTTCTTTTCCATCGAATCTGAAACCCATTCCTTCAAGTTGTTCTTCAAGTTCTTTCTTGCTTGTACCGGAGAATGAAGTACCATCCATAACCTCTCCTTTTAGAGAGCCTACTTTTCCTGCAAGAAGTTCAAGCAAATATCCCATAGTCATTCTTGAAGGTAAGCCATGAGGATTGAATATAATATCTGGTTTTATTCCACTTGATGTAAATGGAATATCTTCTTCTGGGACAATCATTCCTATTACCCCTTTCTGTCCATGTGCCGTTGCAAACTTATCTCCTATTTCTGGAATTCTCTGGTCTCTTGTTTTAACTTGAACAATTTTATTTCCTTCATTATCTTCTGTTACAAAAACAGATTCAACAATTCCTTTTTCTTCCTGCCTCATTGCAACGCTTGATTCTTTCTTTGTTCTTATTGATATTTCCCTAGCTTCAGAAAGGAATTTGGGAGGGGACATTTTTCCAATCATAACTTTTCCTTCATCGACTTCTGCTTCAGGAGATATAATTCCATCATCTTCTAGTAATTCATAACTTGATTCCATTCTATAACCCGAAGAATCTTTTTCAGGTATAGTTATTTCATCTTTTAATCCCCCGGCATAATTCATCTCAATTGCAGAATAAGGTTTAAAGTAGAAGCTTCTTCCAACCCCTCTATCAAGACTTCCTTTATTTAATATTAAAGCGTCTTCCATGTTATATCCTTCATAACTCATTATTGCAACAACAAGATTTTGTCCTGCAGGATAGATATCCAAAGTATCATAAACGAAACTTCTTACTATTGGTTTTTGGGGATATTGAAGTATACTAACATCAGTGTCCAACCTACATAAGTAGTTTGCAGCATATAATCCAAGCGCCTGTTTTTGAGTTTTACTCCCTCTGTTTAATCTTGAACTCTGGTCATGGTTTCCATAAGGAACTAGGCTAGTAACAGTTCCAAATAATGAGATAGGGTCAATTTCAAGGTGGGTGTGTTCTTGAGTGATGCTTTCTTCATCCAATGCCACAAGAGCATTTTCTTCTTCTGCAGCATCGAGATATTCTACCAATCCTTTTTCAATAAGATTATGCCATTTTATTTCTTCTTGCTCTATTTGAATAAGATGTTCATTTTTTAATTTTGATATTCCTTCTTCAATAATTATTAGGGGTCTTAGAACTCTTCCTGATTCTGTTGATATGTAAATTGTTTTTATTCCATCATCTTCTCTAAAACTCATTTGTTCGGGAAGTTTATTTTCTCTTCTTTTATTTCTCAGTTGTTTTACAAATTTTGCTCCATCATCTACACTTCCCATAAACATTCCATTAAAAAATACATCATAATTACTAAATCCTTCTTTATCAAGACCAAGAGTTTCTAATTCTTTCATAAATTTACTTTCATCAAGTTTAATTCTCGTTGAGACTCTGCTAAGTATTGCAAGATTTTTTCTCAAACCTATTTCAGTTCCTTCAGGAGTTTCTATAGGGCAGAATCTTCCATAATGAGTTGGATGAAGAGTTCTTGCCATAAAATTTTCTTGGTCTCCAGGAAGCATACTAGAAACTCTCTGTAATTGGGAAATTATTGCAAGGTAATTTGTTTTATCAATATTTTGTGTTATACCACTTCTTTCTCCTGTCCAAGAACCCGTTGCTATAGCAGATTCAATTCTGTGAGAGAATAAAGTTGATTTAGCTAGGACTTTTATAGAAAAAAACTTTTTTCTTTTTGAAGATTTTTGAAGAGAGTATTGAAGGTCTCTTACTAAAATTCCAAGATTAACTCTAAATAAAGTTGCGAGTGAATCTCCAGATAGTCTCACTCTCTTATTTGCATAATGATCTTTATCTGTTCTGAATTTAGGATTTTCTTTGGCAATCAAAAATTGCTTTATGAATTTACAAAGAGTTACGGCTTTCTTTATCCTGTCTTCTTTTTTCTGTCCTATGTGGGGGAATAAGTAAGAATCAATTCTTTGTTTAATTCTATCAAGAATTTCCTTTTTTGTTCCCTGTAAATTTGTTTTCTCAGCGATGAACATCATAGCCTCTTCTTTTTCAGCCATATTTGTAAACTCATATAGATTAACTATAACGCTGTCCGTTTCTTTTCCAATATATTTTGAAATGTCTGATTCTTTTGTTAAACCTAGTGCTTTTAGAAGGACAATTGCGGGAATATCTTTGAATCTGCTGAATGAAACATTAAATATTCCTTCTTTATTTTCTGTAATAGTTACAGGGATTCTATATGTTCCTTTTAATGAAAATAATTTTAAAGTAAGATCCCCTTTTTTGTTATTCTCTATAAAAGGCTGATTTTCTGCAAGATCTTCAGCCATAATCATAACCCTTTCATTTCCTTTTATTATAAAATATCCTCCCGGATCTAAAGGATCATTATAGTTTTCTATTAACTCTTCCTTTGACATTCCAACAGTGTTACATGCTTTGCTCTTTACCATTACAGGAATTTTTCCTATTTCAACAAGTTCAGAATCAACTTGTCCATCTTTTTTGACAGTTAGTTCAAGAGTTATTGGAGCAGAGTAAGTAAGATTTCTTAATTGCGCTTCTGTGGGAGTAATAAGAGAAGCACTTCCATCAGCTTCGATAACTTTTGGTTTTCCAACCTCTATTTTTCCAAGAATTATTTCAAATTCTTCATTATTTATCGTTTCAGAAATTTCATCAACAATTTCCTGAAGTTTTTTTTCTATAAAATTATTGAAGGAGGTTATGTTTGATTCAACAAGTGAATGTTCCTTTAGATAATTCTTCACTATTATATGTCCTCGTTTTTCCATTGTTATAAACCTTATACCACAACCCTAAAATATAAATTTACTTTGTTTTCTTCTGATCTTTCAATTTTTATGACATCTCCGACGCTGCATTCTTCTGGCAAAGCAGAATCGGTAATAAGTATTTTTGGTAATTGGGATTTAGAAATATTATATTTTTTTAACAACTCTTGGGCTTCTTTTTCATTAAGTTTTGTATGTTTAGGTTGTAGAATGTGCATTTTTTGTGTTTGGCATTTTAATCCTCAGCACCACGGCCACAGGATAAATATTTAACAACTGTCTGATAATAAAAGATACCAAAAATTGATTTAAAAACCTTTGCTTTTGGACTTTTGAAAGGCTTTACACAATAAGTAATTATTATTTAATCTTGCACAAAAAGATTAAATACACCTATAGAAAGATTAAATTATGAAAAATAGGAAAGTATATGCTCCAGAAGAAATAAAGATATTTGTGGATAGTTTTCTTAAATTGGATAATGCATTAAAGGATTTTTACTCTTTAAATAATCTTTATTCAGCATATGGATTTACGACAAATATTGGAAAAGAAAATATGATTAAACTTAGTTCTTTTCCATATGCATCAAATTGTATTAATGATGTTGAAAAAATGCTACAAGAGTATGAAATTAACTCTTCTAAAAATTTGAGAGAACTATTTATTAATAATGAGGAAATAAAAAAAATTAAAGTAAATATTAAAGAAGCGAGAAAATGTTTAGAGAAAATCATTTCTGTGGATTAAAATGGTCCTGATTGTATTGGATTGTTATAGATCTTCTAATCTTATATTTCAGAATTAATAAGGAAAGTTTTAACTTTCTTTTGGCTCTTGATATTTTCTAACTTCTTGTGCAAGTTGTTTAAGAGTTGGTTTTAATATTTTGTGAGTATGAAGTTCTCCTTCTCCACCAAATTTATATCCAGGATAAACTTGAACATTTTCTAATTTTGTATCTTTTGGCACATATATTTTTGGACCAAAAACAGATCTACCATTTATGTATGTTGGCAAATTTTTAGAAGAATCAACGTTTACTTGTAGTCCCAATGCACACTCTCTTAAAACAGCATGCGGGCCAACTCTGCAATAGGGAGACAAATAAGCCCGATCTAATCTTCCTCCTTCTTCTACTTTTCCATATTTTCCAATTTCTGAAAAACGAACATTAACACCTTCCTCAAAAGTAGCATCTCTTCCTATAGTTACATTAGGACCAATTTTCACTTCCCCCCTTTCCATTCTTTCTTCTAATGTTCTTCCATTTTTATCTTTTTTATTAAGACTATCTGGATGAATCCAAACATTGTCTAATGCAATGTGATGATATCCTCTCCTTTCTAATATTTTGTATATGAATGGAAACTTACCACTTAAAGCTTCAGGAAATGTGTCTAAAAAAAATGTTGTTGAACCAAGGTCTCCCCAGGCGTCTATAGGAATATTGTGAACCGGATATTTTCTTTTAATTAATTCTTTTATTAGATTACCTGCCATGTCGAACACTCCACTTGATTTTCTTCTTTTTTTAATAACCCAACTCTCCTTTAATATCTTAGATAAAGCATCATTGTCCACAATGTATCCCGCTGTATTTATGGGGACTCTTATACCATCTAATGCAGAGGAATCTGTCATATTTAATTCCCTCATCACTTCTTTTTCATTATCTGGTTTTTCTCCCAAATTTATTATTTTATGATATGGGTCAGAATTTATAAGGCCGTAATTTTTTATTGCATTTCTGGGTTTTGTAAGAATAGACATAACCGAAATTATTGATCCATTTTTTCTATGTTCATCTAATACTGTGTCACAGTCAAACTCAAAAAGATTATCATTAGAAAGAATAATGCTATCTCCGGTTAATGCTCTTTTTTCTAAATTTGTTAGTATGGCATCACCACTTCCATTATTTACTGGATCATCATGGGGATCAGAATAATAAATATTTAATCCAAGCTTAGACCCATCACCAAATCTGTTTGATAAATGTTCCCTATTTTCTAAATGTTGTGTTAAAATGTGGATTGTGTCGATTCCAAAATCCTTAAATTGTTCCAGCTGTATCTCTCCTATTGGGATTTCCAACATTCTTAGCAAACTTTTTGGAATCATTGACGTAGCTGAATAAAGATTTAAAGGTCTTGCTCTACTTCCTGTTCCTCCAGATGTTTGAATTCCTGTTAATTGTCTTGTTTTTATCATTTTTACTACATTAAGGTAGCATAAAATTGGTTTAAAAACATTTGCTTTGCTTGGGCTTTACATAATATAAGAATTATTCTTCAATAAATTCTGGTTTTGTACCAGAAAAAATGTTATATGCTACTTTTCTTAGAAATCTTTCCATTCTTTTATCAACCCCACCAATATAATAGCTTTTTCTTGGTTCAAATAAAGAAAGAGATAAATCATTGGTTCCAGGAGTCATATCTCCCGCTAGAAAAACGGGAATTTCAACTAGTTTTCCAGAATAATTTTGTGTAAGAACTTTGCTTTTTATTAGCTTATTTTCTAATCTTCTCCAATACATTGATCCCTTTTCAGCCTCTAAAAAAATTCGATCAAATGCTACATTTTCCAAATACTCTTTTTGAATCTTAGAATCTTCTTCAGAATTATCCTTTTCCAGATTTTCATAAAATTCTTCTTCGCTTATCATAGGATAATTGTTCCAAGTGATTATTTAAACATTTTGTCATTCAAGTGTTATAAAATTAGAATGGCCCCGAAGGGATTAGGAGAAAAAGTTAAGTTGGTGGAGTGTTGATAATTAAGGGAATTGTTTAAAACTTTTTTAAAATCCCCCCCCACTTGAGAATCCTCCACCGCCAAATCCCCCCCCACTTGAGAATCCTCCAAATCCACTGCTACTTGAATGGCTACCACTATAACTTGAAGAGGAATGGTAACTAGGAGTTTTTGTATGTTGCGAAGAATCAATTTGTCTGTTTATATCATCTGAAGTAATTTTTCCAATCATATATCCAATAAGTAATGTGTTAATATCAAAACCACTAGAAAAAGAAGAATAACTCCCATTATAGTTTTTACTTCTAAATCTTTTTTCTATTTTTCTAAATTCACCTAATCTTTTTGAAATAGTATCTCTCTCAAACCTAACATCTTTTGCTTTGTCTTTTAATTTTTGCATTTCATTGTCAATATAATCTATTCTATCTACAATCTTGTCATCTTCTGTACCCCTTGTTTGTCTAGCTCTTGATTTTAAATCTCCAATTTGTTCTCCATCTAAAAAACTTTTAATTTTTTGCACAGCATGAGCATGATAAGAGCCTTTTTTATTATCCATATCTTCTCTTTTTTTTACATAAAATAAGTATTGTTCATCCTCTTTTTTATCTTTTTCCATTAATGTTTGTCTTTGACTCATTAATTTTCTTGCACGAGCAACTATTTCTGGTAATCTATATTGTTTTTCTACTGTTGATTCTATTTCTTCCATTTCAAAAACTACTTCATCTAATTCTTCTTGTCTTCCTGCAACTTCTTGTTTCATCATTTCAGGCATTGATTTCAAGAAGTCATAACATTCTTTATTTTTTCTAAAATTAACTTTTTCTGCAACCCACGAATCTAATCTTTTTATTAAATCCCCTCTATTGTATTGTGTTGTTCCGTAACTATTTTTTAATAAATAACTAAAAATTTTATTATTTTCAAATGCTGGAAGTTTTTTACTAGCTTCTCCTTGTATTTCTTCAACCCTTTTTTTATACCCTTGAAGTCTAGCTTCTGATTTTTTTGCCTCTTCATCTTTTTGTTGATAATTTCTATCCTTTTGTAAATCTCCCTCAATTAACTTAAGAGTTTTGTCTCTTTCTTTAGCTTCTAATTCTATTTGTAATGTATATTGGTCAATTTCTTTTTCTGACTTATGATTTTCTCCTCTATTTTCTTTCATTAGTCTTTCCAAAGAACTTCTTCTCGTTTGCTTTTTTTTAAAAACTCCTTCTACATCTTCTCTTACTTCCCTTAAAGTAGTTTGAACTGTTTGAGCATCAAGTTCTGGAAGGTAATGGACTGCAAGAAAATCATAACAATTTTCTCTTTCATTTGTCAAATCTGATATATGTTGTTCAACTTTGTAAAGTTGAGTTGCTAAATTTTCAGATTGAGTTTCAACTTCACTTATTTTTCCTTTAATTTGTTTATAAACCGAATTTCCGCTTACCATTGTGTTATTTGACCTTGTTTAGTTATACCTTGCATTGTCATTTTCTCTCTGAGATAACCCCTCTCCTTCTTACCAACTGTATCATTATTAATTATTCCATTGTCAAGTTTATCTTCTTTAACTCTTTCATAAACTTTTTGAGAAATTCTCTCTCCCCACATTGTTACACTTTTTATTTGTCCATCTTCTTCATTTTTTATATTAAATTGAAGAACATTCCCATTAGGGTTTACTCCTTCCACTATAAGATAATATCCAGAAACTCTTTTCCCACTATTATCTGTATAATATCTATCAATTCCACTTCTCACTCCGTTCCTATTAACTATTCTTAAAGTGTATTCTTTATTCAATGTTGTATTAATATCTTGTAATTGAGATACTACTTGAGAAAGTCTTGAGACATCACCAGATACAGAAAGTTGCTTTGCTTCTTGATAAAGTGCATCTCCTTTCTGTGAGGCTTCTTCTTCTTTAACAACAGCTTTTATACTTTGATATACAGTCTCGGTTTGAGATATAAAATTTGAAAATTGAGTTATATCATCTCTAACTTTTCCAAGTTCGCTTTCTTTTTGTCTTGCTTCATTTAAATTTCTTCTTTCTATTTCACCAATTCCAGAAGAATATGTACTTTCTGCAATTTTGGAAAATGTTTCTAAAGATTTTAAGCCCCTAATTTCGCCTATAATTGTTTCTAAATTTCTATGTGTTAAGATTAAACCTTCTTGAGTTTGTAATAATAATTTTCCTTCTTCTACTTCTGTTTTTATTTTATTAATAGAATCTTCTGTTGTTATTAAACTATTTCCTGCTTCTTGATAATTCTCAATTGTTATATCATCTTCTGCAGTTCCACTTGAACAATATTCCGAAAAGAAAGAGACCATTGAATTTAATCTTTCTTGAGAATTAACTAATTGAAATTGTAGTTTGGCTTTTTCTGTTGTTGGAAGTTTAGCTACAAATGGGGAAGATAATATTTCTTCAGTATCAGTTAAAAGTTTTTGTCTTTCTTGATAAGCTACTTCTACAGCTGTTTCAACACTTCTTTCTTGAGATTTTAAATATGAATAATTTATTCCTTCAACACCCAACCAAATTAATCCTGCTGTAGCAATCCCAATTAAAGGAGGAACACCAAATTTTTTTGCTAATCTGCCTCTTTGCACATAAACTTCTGCCATTTTCGTTCCAAAATCTTTTTGAGGTTCTTGAAAAGAATATAGACCATCAAAATAATTATCTATTGCACTATTTATTTGAAAATCAGTAAGTTGCTCTCCAGAAACTTGTGCTGTATCTTTAAGCTTCTTTTTTAAGTCAGCTCGAACCTCCTGAATATTAAGTTGTTGGTTTACTTCTTCTTGTTTTTTTCTGATTGTAGTTGCTACATCTGCCATCATTAAGAATTCATCCAATTTCAAATTTTGTATTTTAGAAGATTCTTTTTGTGAAACCATATTATTACAGATATAATTTTATCTATTTTTAAATATTTCTATTTGTATAAACTATATAATTACTACACTATCCAAAGATTTATAAATACTTTATTTCTAATATTTTTATAAAATGACAACAATTCAAAAATATCTTGATAATTCTGTAGGAGTTTTAAAAAAATTTGGATTTCTTGATAGAGCTCAAGAAGAATCACAATTAGCTGGTCTACTCGAAGATATTGTTAGCGTTGATGAAGCAAGGGTAGTAAGTATAGCAAAAACAGTGAGACATATAAGCGCTTTTAGCGACCTTGTAAGAGAAAAAGTTCAAGATGTCAATGTTTCAGATAGATACACAGACATAATTCAAATGTTTGATTCAATAAGAGAAGATTCAAAGAGAGTTATTACTCAATTAGAGGATGGAAAAATTGATTTTAAAGAAAGAATTAATAATATGTGGATGAAATTAGTAAGAGGAACAACCCATGATAGATTTGAGAAAATAAGAGATTTGTATGGATCAGTTTCTAAAGATACTAAAGGACAACTTGAAAGTGAAGAAGATGTAATGAATGCTTATATAGATTTTAGATTTGCATTGAAAGAGGCAGAGATTCTTTCACAAGAAGTTCTTAAAAAACAAACAGATATTCTCGATGCATCTAGATTAGAATTTAAAAATGGAGTTGAGGTAGTAGAAAAATATAGTGGAGAGGATTTTGCAGAAAAATCAAGACTAGAATTAAAGAGAGATGAGTCAAAAAGATTATTCGAAGAACAAGACAGAAAATATCAACTTATCAAAGATGTTTCAGAGAATCTTTCTATGGGGTATAATGTTGGGGAGACTTTGGTTGCTAAATTAAAACAAACACATGATGTTAAGGAACAAGTTTATAGAAGATCTGCTATTTTCTTTACAACTAATGAACACATATTTACCACTTTAGATAAAGTTTATACTTCACAATTGGGATTACATGAAACAACTCAAACCTTAGAAGCAATGAAAGAAGGAGCAAACAAAGGATTAGAGGATATTGCTGATTTGGGAAAAAATCTTGAAAGGGCAGCATTAAAAGCAGGATATGGATCTATTTATAATCCGCAATCAGTTCAAAAGTTGGTTGATGCTATTGTAAGTTACCAAGAAGAATCTATACAAACAATTAATCAATTAAGAATAGAAAGTGCTCAAAATGCTAAAGAAATAGGAAGAATAGTTGACGAGGGTAAAAATAGAGCAAAGGAAGCTATTTTGAAATACACTCCTCAATTACAATCAGCTTAATTTCTATAGATTATTTTTATAAATTTATTGTTTTATAAATTTCTTTAAATTTTAGGTATAGATTATTTACTCATAAACATTACCACAATTTTACTAATACTTAAATGGCCCCGAAGGGATTGAGAGAAAAAGTGATTTTTGAGGAATGTTGTATTTTTAGGGGTTTTACGCCCGCGCCAGGAGAATAGGAGGAGTAACTATTTATTATATAAAAAAATTGTTAATAATCTGCCAAAATTTTCTATTCATAAGGTGCAAATCTAACATAATCTAAAAATCCTTTTTTAACTGTTTCAGGAGTTATAACTCCTCTTCTAAAAGTATTAACTATATCTTCTATATCTTTTTTATAAATAGGAGTATCCTCAACAGAAAAATCAAGATAAAAACCCCCTTGTTTATCAACCCTCAAACTATTTAAATCCGCAGAATAAGTATTTGTAGACTGAATCAAACTCCTACCAGAAAGACCACAAAGAGCCTTAAAATCTTCATCCTTTGTTATTGTTTCAATCATTGCTTTTAATTGTTTTATTTTTCCATTTACTCCATTTTCAGAGAGAGCTATATTTTCAATTCTTTGGTACAAAGGTAAAAACCTTGGAACTACTTTTGGTTTTTTTGTTTTAAACAAGTCTAACATAAAATTTTTAGAAATTCTTACCTTTTAAAGATTATTATGCTGTAATTACTATAAGTTAATGAATAAAAAGTGGCCCCGAAGGGATTTGAACCCTCGACACCTGGATTAAAAGTCCAGTGCTCTAACCAGACTGAGCTACGGAGCCTTGATAATAGTATTGAACAAAGCGAAATACTATTTATTTGTTTTGTAGTTCTGAATGGTTAGTACGAAAATCTTGAAAAGATATTTTCAGTCTAACCAGACTGAGCTACGGAGCTTTGTTGTTTGTTCAACAAGGAGCATTAACAATATTATTTTAACAAAATACTTTATAAATATAATGGAGAGGAGAGGTATTTATTCTCATAAGAATTTTTCTAATTTATCCATAAAATCTTCTTCACTCATAGCACCAACAAAATTTGTCACAACTTTTCCATCTTTTAGTAAAACAAAATTTGGAATTGACATCACATTAAACTTTTGGGCAATCTCACGTCCCTCTTCCATATCCATTTTTCCAACTTTTAGTTTTTTTCCAAATTTGTTTGCAATTTCTTCAACTATAGGCCCCATCATAACACAAGGCATACACCAATCAGCATAAAAATCAATGAGAACATTTCCTTCCTTCACAAACTCATCAAACTTTCCATTTGTTAATTCTGTTACCATCATTTTTATAGAAAAATAGTGTTTTTAAAATTGATGCTTTCCAAAACACATTTGTTTAAAAAGTTTTTATGTAAAATAAGCATATGACTAAACAATATCTAGATTTATCAAAAAAGATTCTTTCTGAAGGAGAATATGAATGGATTGATAGAACTGAAACAGGAACATTATCTCTCTTTGGGGGTACAACCCATTACAATCTTAGGGAAGGATTTCCATTATTAACAACAAAAAAGACTGCGTGGAGAATGCCTATTGAAGAAATGCTCTTTTTTCTAAGAGGAGAAAATAATTTAGGAGTTCTGCTTGACAAAGAAATTCCTATTTGGAATGCAAATGGTTTTGATTTCTATTTAAGAAGAAATGGATTAACAGAAAAATTCCCTAAACATTCTCCAGAATGGAGGGTAGAATTTAAAGGATACATAAATAGAATAAAATTCGATTTAGATTTCAGAGAGAAAGAAGGAACTTTGGGAAGAATCTATGGAGTTCAAGCAAGAGATTGGAGAGATTCCAAAGGCAGACAGATAGATCAATTAAAGAATTTTTTTCATAAATTGAAAAATGATTCCACCTCAAGATCAAATATTGTTACTCATTTTAATCCTGGAGAACTTGATGAAATGGCTTTAGGTCCGTGTCATTTATTGTATCAATCGAGAGTTGTAAAGGATGATAATAATAGGCTAGATATTTTAATGTTTCAAAGATCTTGTGATTATCTTTTGGGAATACCATTTAACGTTGCTCAGTATGCCTTTTTAATAGAAATGGCCGCTAAGGAAACAAACTTGACTCCAGGAATTTTTGCACATTCCTTAGGGAATTTTCATTATTATCTTGGCATTCCTCCTCGCTCTGATTTTCTTGCTAATAAAAAGAATTTAAAAGAATTTAAAGGTAGAATAAAAGCAGCTTCCAAATCTGAAGATTATTTAGATATAAAAGAATGGTATCTTAATCATGCACCTTTTGAGCTCGAAGGAACAGAAGGGACAGATCAAATTCCTTTTGCTTTGATTCAATTATCAAGAGAGCCAAAAAAACAACCAGTTTTGGAATTTAAATTAAATAAAGGGTTTAATTTTTGGGAGGCTATTAAAATGGACGCCAAGGATTTGATTGAGATAAGAGATTATAATCCATATCCAAAATTAGAATATGAATTTAATGGTAAATTGATAAAACCATTCATGTCTGCATAATTAAAAAAAGGAAAATTGATTGATTTTCATAAAATCTAATCTTTAAACACAATTAAATTATTTGGTCTATCAAGAATTCTTACTTTTATTCCACAACTTTGTAAGAATTCTTTAGAACTACCACCATCCCCAAAATCTTGATAACTCACAATTTCAGTTAATCCCGAATTAGCTATCTCTTTAGAACACATTTTGCAAGGAGGGCGAGTGCAATAAAGAGTTCCCCCTTTAATTGAAATACCATGATTAGCCGCTTGTATTATTACATTTTGTTCTGCATGTACTGCCCTACATTCTTCCGAACCAAAACCTGATTTCAATTCTAATTCATTTTTTCTACATCCCAATTTTAAGCAGTCTTCAAGTCCTTTTACTGCCCCATTATATCCTGTTGCTAAGACTCTTTTTTCTTTTACAATAACTGCTCCAACATAATGTCTTAAACAAGTACTTCTTTCTGCAACCAGGGCAGCCATTTTTAAAAAATATGTATCCCAGCTCGGTCTTTTGTAGTTATTCATTTTCCAGTACTTCCAAGACCCCCTGTGCCCCTTGAAGTTTTTGAAAGTTCTTTGGCTTCTTCAAAATCACAATAAGCAAATTTTTGAATTATCATTTGTGCAATTCTATCTCCTTTTGTTATTGGATAACTTTCTTTACCCAAATTTATTGCAGCCACTTTAATTTCCCCCCGATAAGGTGAATCAATAATTCCCGCTAATGTATGAATTCCGTGTTTTGCTACCAATCCCGATCTATCTCTTATATTTCCAAAATAATTTTCTGGAATTTCTATTTGTAATCCAGTTTTAATAATAACTTTTTCTCCAGGATTTAATAAATAATTTTCTACAGAACACAAATCAAAACCAGCATCGCCTTCATGCGCATATTTTGGTATTGTTGCATCAGGATGAATTCTTTTAATTTTTAGTTTAAACATAGTGCTGGATATTATCTTTAATTTAAAAGGATTATTATTATCTAATCTCTGCTTTAGGAATATATTTTTGAGCTTCCACCAAACAATTTTCCAAATGTTCTCTAGGAGTTTCCCACATTTCTTTAGGAAGTTCTTCTTTAGTAAATTTTCTATCCCCTTCTTTCTTGTCAATTGCTTTAAATGGTTGTAAGATATATCTCTTAACTTCGCTATCTTCTTCTGAATAGCAAGTATAATTCCAAATTAACTTTGCGGTTTCTCCAATTTCTTTTGGGGTTATCCATCTTGGCGTTTTATTTTCATATATGGGAACTATTGTAGTTCTAAATTCATAATCTGGGAATTGAGAAGTTGCTGAAATTCCCTTTAAAATATCATCTCTTGGATTAAGGTATTCTTCGCCTGTTATAGAGCAGTATAAATCTAGTGATCCTTTAACATCCATTGCAACATAGTCAACTAATTTTTCTTTTTTTAATTCGTTTAATAATTTGGAATTTGTACCATTTGTATCAAGTTTAACTAAAAATCCTAAATCTTTTATTTTCTTTATGAAGCCTTTCAATTCAGGTTGAAGAGTTGGTTCTCCTCCACCTATACAAATTCCATCTAAATATTTTTTTCTATTTTCTAAAAAATTTAGTATCTCTTTTTCAGAGTAATTGCTTTCAAAATTGTAAACTAGTTCTGGATTATGGCAATATCCACATTTAAAATTACATCCTGCTAAAAAAATACTACAAGCTATTTTTCCTGGAAAATCAATCAAAGTAGTTTTTTGAAATTCGCCTATTTGCATTTTATTGGATTTTGAACATTTTTCTATCATCAAATTCTTCTTGCTTACCAGCATTCATTTGTCTTCTTGGTCTTATATAACCTACAGTTCTAGAATAGACATCGCATTCTTCTCCACATTTAGGACAGGATTCTTGATTTCCTTCGAGATAACCATCGGAGGAACATATAGAAAATGTAGGAGTAAATGTAATGTATGGATGTCTAAACTTTCTTGTAATTTTGTCAATCATCCGTTTAACATTTTTAGGAGAGGGGCTTTCACCAAGATATAAATGCATTGAAGTCCCCCCAGTATATAGTGTTTGAAATTCTTCTTGCATTTCAAGAGCCCCAAATAAATCATCTGTATAATCTACGGGTAATTGAGTAGAATTAGTATAATAAGGTTCTGCGCCCTTTTTAACTGCTTCTTCGTTAGCGACTATTATCCCCTTAAGCTTTTTTCTATCAACCTTAGCAAACCTATACGTTGTTCCTTCCCCTGGAGTTGCCTCTAAATTATACATGTGCCCAGTGCTTTCTTGGAATTCTTCTAACTTATCCCTCATAAAATTTAGAACCTTTAAAGAAAATTCTCTTCCTTTTTCGGTGGTTATATCTTCTCCATGCATAAAGTTTTTTACTCCTTCATTCATCCCCAAAAGTCCTATGGTAGAAAAATGATTTTCCCAATACTTTCCAAATCTTTCTTTTACATTTCTCAAATAAAATTTTGAATAAGGATACAAACAATTTTTATTCTCTGTATTTGCTTCTATAAACTTTCTTTTTGTTTCCAAACTTTCTTTTGAAACCTCCATTAATTCTTCCAATCTTCCAAAGAAACCTTCTTCAGTAGAAGATACAAAACCTAATCTAGGCATATTAATTGTAACTACCCCTATAGAACCCGTTAGGGGATTTGATCCAAAAAGGCCCCCTCCCCTTTTTCTTAACACTCTATTATCTAATTTTAATCTACAACACATACTTCTAGCATCTTCTGGATCCATATCTGAATTAACAAAATTAGAAAAGTAGGGTATTCCATATTTAGCAGTCATTTCCCAAATTACTGTGTGATTAGGATTATCCCAATCAAAATCTTTTGTAATATTATAAGTTGGAATTGGGAAACTGAATAACTTTCCTGTTGCATCTCCCTCCAGCATACATTTCGCAAATGCACTATTAATCATGTCTACCTCTTTTTGAAAATCTCCATAAGTTTCAGGTTTTATTTCTCCTCCAACAACAACAGGTTGATCTTTCATATGTTTTGGAACTTTCAAATCCATAGTAATATTTGTAAAAGGGGTTTGAAATCCAACTCTTGTGGGCACATTAATATTAAATAAGAATTTCTGCATTTCTTGTTCTACTTTTTTTTCAGTTAAATTGTCATATCTAACGAAAGGAGCAAGAAGAGTATCAAAATTTGAAAATGCTTGAGCTCCTGCACTTTCTCCTTGTAAAGTATAGAAAAAATTGACCATTTGCCCCAGAACAGTATCAAGATGTTTTGCGGGTTTTGACTCGGTTTTACCTCTTACTCCTTTAAGCCCCACCCTCAATAAATCTTCTAAATCCCATCCTACACAATATGGTCCCAAACATCCCAAATCATGAACGTGTATATCGGCATCTTTATGTTCCTTACCTACCTTTTTTGAATAAACTCTACCCAACCAATAGTTTGATATTAGTTTTTGATTCAAAAAATTATTTAATCCTTGTAAAGAATAATCCATATTTGAGTTTTCTCTTATTTCCCAATCATTATCTCCTAAATAGTCATCAACTGCAGTTATTGTGTCGAATATTGCCTTGGTATCTCTTACTCCTTCCCGACTTTTTCTATAATTTATATATGCTATTGATGTATCATCGTGTCCTTCCTTAATCAATACACTTTCCACAACATCCTGAACTTGTTCTACGCTAGGAATAACCCCAGTAAATTTCTCTTCTAAAACTTTGACAACTAATCCAGAAATATGTTCTGTTTTTTCCCTATCTTTTCCCCCCACAGATTTTACTGCTTTCCAAATAGCTTCAGTAATTTTTCCCTGTTCAAATGGAACAACTTCTCCATTACGTTTTATGATTGTTTTAACCATTTCACAAACCTCTCATCTCCTTTTTAAATTCATTTATATCTTTGAATTGCCTGTAAACTGAGGCAAATCTTATATAAGCTATATTATTTGTTTTCTTGAGTTTTTTCATAACTATTTCTCCTATTATAGAACTCTTTACCTCTTTTTTCCCAGGTTTTCTTATTTGTTCTTCAATTTTGTTTATCATATTTTTTATTTCTTTTTGAGGAACAGATAATTTTTCAAAAGCTTTTTCAATTCCTTCCTCAAGTTTTTTTATATCAAATTTTTCACGCCTTCCATCTTTTTTTATAACATACAAATCACTTTTCTCTATTTTTTCATGGGTTGTAAAACGTTTTTTACATTTCAAACATTCCCTTCTTCTCCTTATTCCATCAAGAGAATCTCTTTTGTTTGTTACCTTTGATTTTGTATGTGCACAGTATAGGCATTCCATTATTTTGTATAACATACAACATGTTGTATGTTTTAATCCTCTTTATTACCACAGATTGTATAAGCTTAACTATTCTAAAATATAAACTATTTAAAGATTTAGAACTATTTAGAAAAAGTAACAGGAAAAGACGTTGCACGAGAAGTCATACCTATTTTTTACTATGAACGTAAAGTCTTAAAAGTCCTCATTTTGGACACTTGAACCATCCCTGATTATGAGCTCTTCAGGTACTTTTCGTTCAAAACACCATAAATCTTCCAATAATCATCACTTCTCATTCAAAACCCCAAAGATAAGGAAAAAACACCAAAACATTAACTCTAAAGTAACAACAGCAGAAAGATTTATAAAGTATAAGCCAAATAATAGTTGCATGACAATCAAAAAAGCATTAACATCAATTGTTTTGACTGGATTAGCTTTAGGTGGAACTGGATGTGTAAACTATGGTGAATACCATTTTGACGGAAAAATAGGAAAAGAAGAAGTCAAATTCTACGAAGTGGGTCTTAATAGTAATGTTCTAACCATAACAAAACCAGATGGAAGAGTTATAAAATATTTTGATAACTCTCGAAATGATTTAAAGTTAGAAAGTGTCAGAATTAGACATGGGGGGAGTTATTTTGGAAGAACATATAGCAGGTACGATGAAGTTGGAAAGACAGTTTTAGAAAAAGCCCAAAAACAATTTGATGATTATTTACACAAAATTAACGAAATCAAAACTCAAGAAAAAAGTAGAAAAATTAAGCAAAAATTAGAAGAAGAAAATAAAAGAATTAAACAGGGATTAAAAAATTTAGATTAAATCAATATAAATAAAAATGACAATCAGAAAAGCATTAACATCAATTGTTTTGGTTGGATTGGCTTTAGGTGGAGCTGGATGTTCAGGGAAAAATTCAGGGAAAAAGTATGCTCAGTATGAGGGAGAATATCAAATTGATAATAATAAGGTGGCGTTTAATGAAGTATCTTATGGGGACCTAGACAGTACGAATGTTATAACAGTACAAAAACCAAATGGTAAAATAATAAAATATTTTGATACACGTAAAGAAGATTTAATAATAGAATCTGTTGAAATCAAAAATTACGATTTTAACAAAAGATATTATAATAGTGATGAAATTGGACAAATGATCGTTGAGAAGGCTCAAAAACAATTTGATGATTATATAGAAAAAATTTCTAGAATTAAAGATCAAGAAGAAGCAGAAAAATGGATTCAAGAAGCAAAATCTGAACAAAAAAAAATTAATCAAGGCCTAGCAGCTTTAGATTAAATCAATATAAACACAAATGAAAATCAAAACACTAACATCACTTGTTTTGGCAGGGGCATTAGCCTTGGGTGGAACAGGATGTAGTAAAGTTGAAGAACCCATTAAAGAAGATTACTTTAATCAGGAAACTATCCTTGCTATCCATGGAATAGAAATACCTTTCTTTAGAGATTTAGATAATGATGGAAAAATTGATGCTGTCTCTGATGCTAGAAGAGATTTAAAGCTTCCTTTATATCTGTTTGAAGGTTATGAGAAATACTTTGAAGGTTATGAGGTGATACGTGCTAAAAAAATGACTCCTCAAATGAGAGAAGCAGCTACCAAAATCGCTAAGGGAATCAATGAATTCAATTATGAGAAAGCCATGGCTAGATATGAAGAATCTAAAAAAGGAGATAATTAAAATGTCATTAAGAAAAA
>Ga0180009_10001923_pt1 | contig 24648 bp, 22 predicted proteins | sample OS_PC_MetaG_FD_123537 | JGI IMG/M metagenome (GOLD analysis project Ga0180009, IMG submission 123537) | Groundwater microbial communities from the Aspo Hard Rock Laboratory (HRL) deep subsurface site, Sweden - OS_PC_MetaG | ecosystem: Environmental > Aquatic > Deep subsurface > Groundwater...
ATAGGTTGAATCTCCGTCGGCAGGTTCCGTTTCCGGACGCGTCCGTTCATTATCATGCTCACTGATGCCGTGGATTCTTACCAGATAGATGTGAATACCGATGCACATGGCGGTGAATGCCGGAAAGACAAGCGTATGGATCGCATAAAAGCGGGTGAGGGTCAGACCGGAAACCGTTTCTCCGCCCAAGAGTACTCTTGTGATCAGGTTCCCGATAACGGGGATATCTCTCGGGATATTGGTTCCCACCACCGTCGCCCAGTAGGCTTTTTGATCCCACGGCAGTAGGTAACCGGTAAACCCGAAGCCGAGGGTCAGCAGAAACAGACAGACCCCGATCATCCAGGTAATTTCGCGGGGCGGTTTAAAGGCGCCATAGAAAAAGCACGCCATCATGTGGGTAAACACCAACACGACCATGGCACCGGCTCCCCAGTGGTGGATTCCCCTTAGCACCTGACCGAGAAATACCTTGTCCATGATGTAATCGATGGCGTGGTAGGCGAGGTCCGGGGAAGGATTATAATACATGGCCAGCAGCATGCCGGTGGCAGCCTCGACAATGAATAACAAAACCAGGACGCTGCCCAGGGTTACCGTCCAGTTGAGGTTGTCCGGAAGCGGTTTTTCCATAAAAGGTTTGAGATATTCCGGCCAACCCAGCCGATCGCTTATGAATAATCGAATTCGAGACACGTTAAACCACCTCCACGAATAAAGCGCCATCCTGGATTTTGAATGCATAACGGTCCAGGGGCCTGGGCGGCGGACCGTCTTTGACGCTGCCGTCCGAATTGAAGGCTCCGCCATGGCAGGCACAGAGGAAAATCTGTTTTCCTTCGTCCCATCGCACCGTGCATCCCAGGTGGGTGCAGCGACTGCTGTATACAACCGATTGATTGATATCGGGCTTTCGATAAATCATAATCGGTGTTGTTTTTTTACTCTTATAGAAACCGTCCAAATTCGTATACTGAATATTTGCTGTGCTGACTCGATTCAATGGAAAACCTTCCATCTCCCCTGCATGAATCCACTGTTTTGGCGTTTTTCTTAGGGTGGGGCCCACCGCAGCGGACGCAAGCACCCCGCCCACCACCGCTGCTGTCGCCGCTCCTAGACCATAGGTCATCTGCTTTAAAAATCGCCGCCGGGAGTTATCCTCGACATCTGCCGGTATTTTGGCATCGGACCGGATGTCTTCTTGGGTAGGGGTCTTTTCTTTTTTACGAAAAGCCTCGATACAGGCTTGTTTCTGAATGTATTTAATGGCCCGTGTGGGGCTGATTTCTTTCGGACACACATCGGTGCAATTCAATTCGGTCCGGCAGTTGTAGCAGCTGTCCAGGACTTTTGACATGCGCTGTTCATTGAGACCGTCCCGGCTGTCCGCAAGAAGCGTGAATGCGCGGTTTATTGCCGCCGGGCCGCAGTAAGCGTCGTGATAATTGACCATGCTGCAGGAAGATACGCAGCAGCCGCAGGCGATGCATTCGGTTGACAAGCCGATATCCCGGCGCTCTTTTGAATCCGGTTTGATGACGGCCGGCTCTTCGGTGTCTTCTTTAGGATCGAAATAGGGCATGGCTTCCTTGTATTTTTCGAAAAAGGGATCCATGTCCACGACCAAATCTTTTATGATGGGGAAGTGATTGAGAGGACGAATCGTGATCTCTTTTTCCTTCAGGTCGCCGACAACGGTTTTGCAGGCCAGACGCTCCTTGCCGTTGATAACCAAGGCACAGGACCCGCACATGCTGACCCGGCACGCAAACCGAAAAGAGAGGGTCGGATCCTGTTCTTTTTGAATTTTTAAGAGAACATCCAGGATGGTAGTGAGGCGCTTATCCGCTATTTGGATTTCAAATGTGTCGAAATGCCCTTCATCCCGGATACTCGGATCATATCGGAAAACGGAAACGGTTTTGGTATGTTCATATTCGCGAACCATAGGATGATAGGTCCCTTTGCTTGATGGGTGGTCAAATCATTTCATATCCAGTAAGTAATTCTAAAATCGAAAATCGAAAATCGAAATTCAATAGATTCCTGTCCAGATGATTGCGATCATCAGGATGCCGGTAGCCCCAAGGCCTGCTATCAGGGCTTTTTGGTATTTCACATTGATGATATTGAAATCCAACAGGATAACTCTCAGACCGAGTACCGCATGAAAGGTTACGGACATCAGCAGAAGAAATTGAATAATCGGTTTGTAGGTCAACGTCAAATGCAATGCCAGAAAGAAGATAATGGCAAGTGCGGATATTCTCTGCCACAGCCATGCCCACATTCCGACCGGTGTGTTTTTCAAGCGATTCGGATCCTGTTCCCCCCATTGAAGCGGTTTTCGATGTTCTAATATCGTACGTTGTTCCATTTTAAGACTCCTCGAACCATATGTTTATGTAAATTCTATTCCAAAACATTCAAAAATTTGAATTTCGAATATCGAACAAGGAATTTAGAACCGCAGAAGTGTAGGAAAACTTCGAAATTCGACATTCCTTGTTCAGTATTCTGCGGTTCAAAAACAATCTTAAATTTCAACATATTGAAAATGTGAGAGATGAATTCGTAAAATGAACCAGTAAGAATCTAAGCCTAAAAGCTCACTGTTTCTTAACATCCACCGGCTTCAAATATTTTAAATCCACCGGTTTTTGTTCAAAGACCGGTACGCCGTCTTTTCCCCTTTCTTGAAAGAAATTAATCAACCCGTTTTGGTCATCCTGATCGGGATAATCTTCGCGGAAATGGGCTCCCCGCGTTTCCTTTCTTAAAAGGGCGGAACTTGCCACCATTCGGGATACCTCGATCATATTCAAAAGATCGATGAAATTGTTCCACGGCAGATTATATGCCTTGATTCCATCTATGCCGACGCTTTTCGTCTCATCGGAGATAGCGTCTATTTCACGAATTCCATCGTTAAGATCGGTTTCGTTTCTTGCCACTCCTACTTTATTCCAGTTCAGTTCCCTTAATTGATCTCTCAGGGGGTAGGGGCTTATACCGTCTTTTCGATTAAAGGGTTCCGTGTAGCGTGCCTTCAGCTCCTCCGCGAGTCCAATAGACGTTTCGGCTTTTTTATCCCCGTTTTTCTTCAGGTATTCTGCCATGGCTTTTCCGGCTAAACGACCGAATACACAGGAATCCGCTATACCGTTTCCGCCTAACCGGTTGGCGCCGTGTACTCCCCCGGAGTCCTCGCCGGCCACAAAAAGACGCTCCAGAGACGTTTGGCAATTTGCATCGAAAACTGCTCCCCCCATCAGGTAATGGGCCGTAGGAGATACCGGAACCGGTTTTCTCGCCAGATCGTATCCGAAGATCCGGCATCGCAAACACATTCCCGGGAAATTTTTTTCCACAAATTCAGGCCCCAGGTGGGATGCTATGATATGGACTCCGCCGTGGTCATATCCGCGCCCGGCAGCCATTTCCAGAAAAGAGGAGCGGCTGACCACATCACGGGTGGCACGCTCCTTCTTTTCAGGATCGTATCGTTTCATATATCGTTCGCCTTCTGAATTGAGGAGATGAGCGCCGGCTCCCCTTAATCCCTCTTCCAGCAGGGATCCTGCCACAACGCTTCCGGGTACGATGAGTCCCGTGGGGTGAAATTGCAGCATCTCCATGTCCACCATCCGGACACCGGCCCTGTACAGCATACCCAATCCGTCCAGAGATTTTTCAGGGCCCGGCGCAAAGAAGCGGTAGTGGGTGGGACCCCCTCCGGTTGCGACCAGTGTTGCCGCAGATTCGACCACCTTAAACTCTCCGCATTTCATATCCAGTATCAAGGCACCGGTTACCTGCTTTCCGGTATTATCGGTGAGAAGCTCAAGGGCGCGATGCTCCTCCAGAACCGGTATGTTTCTTTTCATGATTTGCTCTGTGGTCCGGCTGATAATTTCAATACCGGTTAGGTCTCCTTTGTGCACCGTTCGGTCGAAAGATTGACCGGCAAAGGGTTTTTGGTGAATCGTCCCGTCAGGATTCCGGTCAAAGAAGCAACCGTACTTGGTTTCCATTTCTTTGATGGTAGGAGTGGCCTGTTCGACCATGATTCTGGCGAGTTCCTGGTTATTGATAAATTGCCCACCCTTTAGGGTATCTGCAAAATGCTTCTGGTGTGAGTCATTCTGATTCAACACCACGTTAAATCCACCCTGGACCATCCGACTGCATCCCCCTTTTCCCCGGAGTGCTTTTGTGACGATCAGAATATTCAGATCCGGATTTGCATCATAGGCATTTAGAGCGGCCAATTGAGCGGCTCCGCCCATACCGATGATGAGAATGTCGGTGGATAACTTTTCCATGGTTCTAAATTTTCTCTGGTCTTGGATCAAACCATCGAGTCGAGGTTTTTCATGGAATCCCTGCGAACACTTACGACATGTTTTCGCATCATTGTTTCAGCTTTATTCTCATCGCCTGTTTCGATGGCTTTGAGAATTTCATAATGCTCATCAACCGTCTTTTTGGCCCGGCCGGGAAGTACGACGGTTCTCAGCCGGATGATCTGGAGATGGGTGTTTATCGTAGCCATCATGTTCTGAAGCATACTGTTGCGACACGCTTCCAAGAGAATTGAATGAAACCTGATGTCGGACTGGGTGTATTTCATCAAATAACGATTTTCATCCGGTATCAATCTGATTTTTTCAAGACATTCGGTCAACTGACCCAGCATGTTATCATCCATGTGGATGGTAGCGAGCCTGGCGACCAATCCTTCCAAAACCTCCCTTATTTCAAGTACTTCCCGAACAGTTGTTTCAGTTTGCCGAATGACGAAAGCACCCCGTCTCGGGATCATTTCTATAATGTTTTCATTTTCGAGACGGCACAGCGCCTCGCGAATTGGAGTGCGGCTAACCCCGGTTTCCTTGGCGACCTGCTCTTCGTTGATTTTTTCACCGGGCCGGATTTCCCGGTGGACGATCATGTTTTTCAGAATGTCATAAATCTGCTCTCGAAGATTTGTATTAACAATCAGTTTTTCCATGGCTAATCCATTTATATCATATTGTATTTTGTATAATTTATACAATGTGGGTTGGTTTACTGTCAACCGATTGTTGCATTGCAGACATATGCCGTATTCTGATTTGGGCTTGACAGCTTGAAGGCATATTTCTTAGAACCAATTCTGATGGTCTCGTGAAAAGTTGAAAAAGCGATCTTTTTACGAGAGTATTTAGTATTTGGTGTTTAGTGTTTAGTACTCCAGTAGTCTGATATAACAGGATATAATTTACATCAAACACTAAATACGAAACACTGAACACTTGATGAATTCGATTTTAAAAGAAAGCATCCGGTACATGCACATCTATCTTTGGGTTGGTTTTGTTTTATTCCTGTCCGGATTTACCAACGGACTTTCAGGGTTCGGCGTGGCGCTTTTGGCTATACCGCTTTTAGCTGTTCTTCTGGATGTGAAAACGGTTGTTCCACTGGCGGCGCTGGCGGCACTGACCACGCATATCATCGTACTGGTTCAATTGAGACGTCATTTTGACTGGAACAAAATCCTGCCTCTGATACTCAGTGCCATACCGGGGGTTGCCGTGGGCGCTTTATTCCTGAAACATCTGGATCGCGCCATTATTCTCTATATTCTGGGCATCCTGTTGATCGTTTACGCTGTGTACAGCCTGTTTTTTAGAATTCCCGTGAGAGATTTAAAAAAAGGGTGGGTTTATCCGTTCGGGTTTCTGGCCGGTGTTCTGGGTGGAGCGCTCAGCGCGCCGGGACCGCCGGCGATCGTGTATACTTCCATGCAGGCATGGAGCAAGGATCAGATTAAAGTTACCCTTCAGGGATTTTTTATATTATCCGGAATCATCGTTATCGTGTTCCATATCCTAAACGGAATCACCACCCTTTACGTGCTCAAATTGTACGGAACCTCGATTCCCATGATATTCATCGGAACATATATCGGGTCTTTATTTTACGGCCGGATTCAAGAAGAGGGATACAGAAAGCTTGTTCTGATCATTCTCTTGCTGCTTGGTACTTTTATGATTTACAAGGCCTGACCCGGATAAATCCATCTTCCCTGCCACATTATGGGCAATCCTGCATTTTCATCTGATTGCCATCCAGCCATTGAGGGTTTGATACATTTTTGATAGCTTCTAATAGCATCTCGAAAGATGTGTTCCATTTTCCCGCAGAGGGTTTCAGATTAATGAAAGTATTATTGATCTTTCTTTTCATCGGCCTGGTGGGCTATCTCGTCATTCATATGTGCGGCGGCTTTTCAGGCAGGAGAAAAAAAGTAATTCGTCAATTGAACGGCGTCGATAAGAGTCTGATTATTCTGGATAATTTGATTTCATTAAACGATAGGGATCTTTCCCGGCTAAAAGGAGAGATCCAGGATTTAAAAAAATTACTGGAAAAAGGTAAAAGACGGGGCACTCCGAAAAAAGAAGAGGACCTGGAGCCGGATAACCGGCTGATAAAACAGCATACGCGCTCTGCACCGGTTGGATTAAAACTGAGCGGCAGAGTGCTTTTACAAAAGATCCAGCGTGAGGCAAGGGAGGGGATACCCGATCAAAGAGACGATAGACGGCCGTCCGGCTTTATACCGAAAATCATCGTGGTAAATATACTGCTGCTTCTGATAACCGTTCTGGTCATGCTGATATGATGAAAAACTTCAAGCTCGTTATCGAATACGACGGTACAGCCTACTGCGGGTGGCAGCGCCAGAAAAACGACCCCACCATCCAAGAGGCAATCGAAACAGCCTTAAGCAAAATGACCCATCAGAAGGTAACCGTAACCGGTTCCGGTCGAACCGATGCCGGTGTCCACGCTTATGGACAGGTCGCCAATTTCTGCTGTGAAACCCGATTGACTGCTGAAGTATTTCAAAAGGGATTAAACGGCCTTTTGCCTGATGATATCGTAATCCGGGCGTGTGAGCCGGTATCCGAAACATTCCATGCAAGATACGATGCAAAGAGCAAAACCTACCACTATAGAATCCTCAATCAACCGATTCCGGCTGCCTTATACCGCCAGTATGCCTGGCATATAAGAGGACCCCTCGACATGGAATCGATGCAGGCTGCGTTGGCAGGTATGGTCGGTACACGGGATTTCAAAGCTTTTGAGGGAACCGGAAGCCCCAGGGCACATACGGTTCGAACGGTGATAAAGGCTCAATTTACCGTGGAGCAAGGGTTTGTGGTCTTAAAAATTAAGGCGGACGGATTTCTGAAGTTCATGGTGCGGAATATTGTCGGAACACTTGTCGATATCGGACTGGGAAAGCGGGCACCCGAAGAGATTGAAACGATCCTTGATTCTAAAGACCGGAATCAGGCATCGTCTACGGCTCCGCCGCACGGACTGTTTCTTATGTCTGTGGATTATGAATAAGAAAACCCCGCCCGAATTCGGAGCGGGGTTTACCGATAGATCGCTGGCTGCGTTATCTATTTCCCCGTTTTGAAGCTTTCAAAGGATTGACCTTCGCTTTCTTTTCTGCTTCTGCAGTTAGGTGAGATGCGAGATTGCAGTTGCCGGTTTTCCATTTAATTGATGGTTGCGGGCAAGCCGAGCAATACCAACGGGAGGAGTGCTCGATCGTACGGTTGCAGCCTTGACAATTTTCCACGATCTCATGGCAAATCCCGCCGTTATAGGAACATCCCTTAGCTGTCATAAAGGGACATTCCACTCCCTTTCGAATGGTGTCACAAATCATTGGAATCACCCCCTTTCATTTCAAGTAATTAATCAAACTCAAAGCAGTAGGCATCTTTATTTTCGTAAAGCTCGTCGAAGCCAATCCGACTTCACTAAAGCTACGCCGGGATAAACCCGCCTGTGCGATGTGAGCTATGACACGATCACCAGACAAGCTTCGCCATTAATCATTTTTAAAGTTATCGGAACTCAAGCTCAGGCGAAAAAAAAGGCCAAGACAGCAGGCTCTCGGCCTTTATTTGATGGTTTAATAAAAAACCTTGAAAGATATATCCAATCTTTATTCTTGTCAATAGAAAAATTTACCAAATTTATCGTGTTTTTCCTGAATCCGACACATTCGCCTTTTTGGGACGCGTGCGAACGCAGATTATTTAGATGAAGAAGAAAAGATTATTATCTGTGTGTATCTGCGCAGATCTGCGTCCTATTTAGCTTGATTTTTCAACGAAAACTTGCCAAGGTATCAAAAATTCTTTTCTCATCAAGTTGTTAGACTATTATTCGGAATTAAAACAATGCCTGTTGAACCCTTGGAAGAAACAAAGAGTAAATATAATGCCATTCTTGACCAGGCTGCCGATGTCCTGCGGATGGAAGCCGAAGGTATCCTGAAATTGGCCGATCGACTGGATGATTCGTTTGCTGAAATGGTGGAGACCATATTCAGCGCCAGCGGCAGGGTAATTATCGGAGGAATTGGCAAGTCCGGAATCATCGGACGTAAAATTGTCGCTACGCTGAACAGCACGGGAACCCCGTCTCTCTTCCTGCACCCGGTGGAGGCCATGCATGGGGATCTGGGCATCGTCTGCCAGCAGGATGTTTTTATGGCCTTATCCAACAGTGGAGAGACGGATGAACTGAACGTATTGCTTCCAAGTATTCGAAATATGGGCTGCAAAATAATTGCTTTGACCGGAAATACCAAATCTACTCTGGCTAAACAGAGTGATATCATTATCGATGTCGGGGTGGAACGAGAAGCATGTCCCATGGGTCTCGCTCCGACGACCAGCACAATAGTCCTTATGGCGATAGGGGATGCACTGGCCGTGGCTCTGATCAATAAACGGGATTTCAAGCCCAGTGACTTCAGGAAATACCATCCCGGCGGTTTTATAGGGCAACGACTATGCAGCAGGATTCAAGACATTATGCTCACCGGTGATGAGGTGCCGTTGGTTTCAGAAGGATCCTCAATGGACGCTGCCCTTGTGGAAATCAATCGTCTCAGTTTCGGTGTTACATTTGTTGTGGATAGTCGGAATCATCTGATGGGAATTATTACCGATGGCGATATTCGCCGTGTGATTAGCAAACGAAAAACCCTTGACGGACTCAACGTAAACCGTGTGATGACGAAAAATCCGAGAAGGGTTGGCCCTGAAACTCCGGCTTATGATGCTTTGAATCTGATGGAGCAATATCAAATTACCGTTCTTCCCATCACCAACAGTAAAGGGAAGGTACTGGGCCTCCTGCACCTTCATGACATTCTGGGCAAGGGAGCGTTCAAGTTTAACGGGAGACGTTAGAATTTTAAATATTCAATATTTTTAATGAGGATGTTATGGACTACGATTCGATTGATACCGAAATACCCGCTCTCGGTGACTGTAAAATTGAATCTCCTTTAGGTAGACAGGAAGGCGCTCCATTCATGCGGTTTGTTTCAGACGACGAGAGGGTGGTCATTGACGTTCGCACCCGCAATCTGAAAGAGCGTGCAGCTGAGGGTAAATCGCTTCCGTCCTTTGAGTTGGCCGGTCCCAGAGAGAAGATCTACTTTGACCCGAGTAAGCTAAAGTGTGCACTGGTTACCTGCGGCGGGCTGTGCCCGGGTCTGAATGATATTATCCGGGCTATTGTTTTTCAGCTCCATCACCGGTACGGGGTAAAGAATATTTTCGGCATTCAATATGGCCTTCAGGGATTTGTCCCGGAATATGAGCATGACATCATCGAACTGACCCCTAAAACCGTCCGGAATATTCATGAAATGGGCGGGTCGATTCTCGGCTCATCACGTGGTCCTCAATCCATAGCAGTGATTGTAGACAGCCTGGAACGGATGAACATCGGCATCCTTTTCATGATCGGCGGAGACGGGACCCTCATGGCAGCCACAAGAATCGCAGACGAAATTCTCAAAAGAAATCTGAAAATCAGTGTGGTGAGCATTCCCAAGACCATAGACAACGATATTCACCTGGTATCCCGGTCGTTTGGGTTCGATACGGCGGTGGATTTGGCGACCCAACCGCTTCGTGGCGCACATCATGAAGCAGAAGGGTATCCCAATGGAATCGGCTTAATTAAACTGATGGGTCGACATTCGGGATTTATTGCCGCCACTGCAACCCTTGCCCAGCAGGATGTAAATTTCGTATTAATTCCGGAAGTCGATTTTGATATCGACGGGCCCAACGGCCTCCTGGCGTCCATTGAAAAGCGGCTCAAAGAAAGGAAGCATGCCGTGGTGGTTGTGGCCGAGGGCGCGGGTCAGAAGTTTTTCAAGGACCAGGGAGATGAGGTCGATGATTCCGGAAACGTCAAGCTGAAAGATATCGGCATCTATTTGAAAAATGCGATTGCAAAGCATTTTGCAGAAAAGGGTATAAATATTTCCATAAAATATATCGATCCGAGCTACATGATCCGCAGCCTGCCGGCCAACCCCAATGACCGGGTATTTTGCAGTTTTTTAGGCCGCGATGCGGTTCATGCGGGCATGGCCGGTAAAACCAAACTGCTTATCGGCCGCTGGAACAACCACTTTGTCCATCTTCCCATGACGGCCTGCGCGGGTAAGCGTAAGCACATCAATCCCAGTGAAAAACTGTGGCTCAGCGTCTTGGACTCAACCGGCCAAGGATCCCTGCGGAACGAATAACCGATCCTTGGGCTTCGCCCCGGTTTGGAATACTGGAATATTGGAAAACTGGAATGATGGGTTTAAAGGGATTCTATCGATTAGATAACAAGATTTTTTCCAAATTTTTTGTCAATATTCCAACATTCCATCATTCCACCATTCCATGTTGAACTGCATCCTTGATCATCAGTTACAAATAAACAATATTGATATTTTGCTGAGATTTTGAGATACACGGTTGTCTATCTCCTGGGCGCCTTCATAAACTTCGGCATTGAGATTACCGCTGCAAGCAGGCTGCCAATGGCTACAAAAATCAGAGGCAGCCTGAAAGAGCCGAACTGCATAACCAGCAACGCGCTCACCCATCCGGAAATTAAGCCGGCAAACGCCTTTGCCGTATACGTGATTCCATAATTGGTGGTTGCATACTTGGTACCGTAGTAATCGCCGACGGTTGCCGGATAGAGAGCAAACGGCGCCCCTCCAAGTAATGCGGCAATAAATACGAAGATGACAAAGAGAAAGGGGATATCGGCAAAGAAGACGAAACAGATGATGGACAGGCCCAGCAGAGAATAGAAAAAGACCATGGTTTTTTCCCTGCCGATCCGATCCGATATGGAACCGGCGACCACCCGGCTCAAGCCGTTTCCCAGCGGGAAAAGAACCAGCAGAACGCTGAAATAACCTGCCGGAAGGTTAAATTCTTTGGCCACCATTTTCATCTGTGCCCCGAACATCAATACGATTGAAACCGTGAAGGTGAATGAAAAATAGATCAGATACCACTGATAGGTTTTCAGCATACCGCTGGGTTTAAAATCCATGCTGCCCTCCGCATCGGAACCGGATCCTTTTTTTGCTGGACCTGCTGCTGATTGATCGGGATACCGATACAGAAAAGAAAGCGGAACCAGTACGATCAACATGGCGATACCCAGATAGACGAGGGTTGCCTGAAGCCCTTTGGTTTCGAGCATGCCTTGAATAAACCAGTTAAAGACGGCTGTACCGGCGCCGAATCCGAATACGACCAAGCCGGTTGCAAGCCCCCGTTTGTCCGGAAACCATTTAATCGAGCAGGCTGTGGAGATTCCGTACAGAATTCCAACGCCGATTCCGCCTAATCCGTAATAGAGATAGAACATTGCCGGGGTTTTGGCGGTGGAAGCCAGGATAAAACCGACACCCACCAAAATCGTGGCGGTTACCGCAACCTTCCGCGGACCATAGTTGTCTGCTATGAATCCTGAAAACGGTTGAATAAAGGTGGCTGTATAAGTAAAAACCGTGAACGTCAAACCGATGGTGGAAAGCGCCCAGTCAAATTGCTTCTGAATGGCATAGGCAAATAAAAACCAAGAATACTGGTAGATGCTGATAACCATCATGATAACGAAGGCTGCTGTGATGAGTCCCCACCGATAGCCGGTAGCCGTGACATCCGTTTGATTCATTCCAACCTCTCGATAATCCAAGTATGTTTTTCGTTACCCGGTCAGACTATTACAGTGCATTGGAGTGTAAAGTGAGCTAAAGTGTGAAGTGAGCTAAAGTTATGGAACCCTGTCTATAATGAAATGAACCCCAACCTTAACTTTTGTCATTTTAGGCACTTCGCAGAGCAGCCTGATCCGACTTATCCTTCCTCAGCGCGATCCTGAAGAAAACCCTGGATAGAGCTTTATGCACTATCTGTCAAGAACTTGATTCAGGGCAACTCAACCGCCCACTTCTCCATCGGTGGTATGGTGCGGATCTGTTTTTCCGATTTGAGAAACTCTGCAAATCGCTGATACCTCGACCGGTCAAGTGCTCCGGGTCTCAAGGCAAACCTCGGCAATGTATCCCGCCACGCCCTGCGGTTCAGCTCTGTCACCAGATCTTTTCTGTTCTTCGTGAAAAGCTTCCAGCTTTCTTCAGGATGATTGACCAGAAACTGAACCCCTTCCTCCAGGGCGTCCATGAATTTTTTGAATTTGCTCTCGTTGATGCGGTCAGCGTGAGCGATGAGTATCAGTTCGTCATAGGGCGGCACGCCGTGCTCTTCCACAAAAAAAGCCCGGCCCGGTTTTCCTTCAAGATCCATTTGATTGAGCTCGAAGTTTCGAAATGCACCGATGACCGCATCTGTCTGGCCGGCGAGAAGCGAAGGCGATAATGAGAAATTCACGTTAACCAGCTTTACATCTTCCATCTTCAAGTTCTTCTGTGCGAGCATCACCTTCAGCAAAACGGTCTCAAAGCCGCTCACGGAATATCCGATGGTTTTGCCTTTGAGGTCGGCAATGTCCTTGATATCGCTGTCGGCAAGAACAACAAGGCAATTTAAAGGGGTTGCCACGAGGGTGCCGATTCGGACCAGCGGCAATCCCTGATCCACCTGGAGGTGGTGCTGGGGCTGATAGGATACCGCGATATCGGCTTTCTTGGCTGCAACCAGTTTCGGGGGATCATTGGGATTGGATGGAACTTTAAAATCAACATCCAGCCCTCTTTTCTTGAACAACCCCTTCTCCAGGGCCACAAAAAGGGGGCCATGATCCGGATTAATAAACCAATCGAGCAGGACGGTTAATTTTTCCCCTGCAGCAACGGTTTGCGTATTGAAAGCAAATATAATCATTGCGATCATGGCAATGGATAAAAACCGTTTATTCATCATTCCTCCTCTTCCTCAATTTTTTGCCAGTAGATCATTTTGGTCATTATTTTATCAATAGCAAAATATAGCCCCAAGGCAAGAACCGCTAAAACAGCCAATGCCGCAAACATGGCGTCGATTTGCATGCGGGCGTTGGCATGGAGCATATAAAACCCAAGCCCCTGGCTGGACCCGACCCATTCTCCAACCACAGCCCCGATGGGCGCTACAGCAGTAGCTACGCGAAGACCTGAAGCAAAAGAGGGGAGGGCCGCCGGTATTCTTATATGCTTTATAACAGCCAGCGGGGATGCGTTCATGACATTTGTAAGTTCCAGCCATTCCGGCTCAGTACTGCGCAGTCCATCAAAAAATGCGGCGGTCACCGGGAAATAAATAATGAGCACAGCCATTGCTACTTTAGAACCCATCCCGTACCCCAGCCAGATGACAAGCAGCGGTGCCAGGGTAAACACGGGGATCGCCTGGCTGATCACCAGCACCGGAAGCAGCCACCGTTTCAATGAACGGGATGCGATCATTCCCAACGCACTGATGGTTCCCAAAGCCGTACCCACCAATAATCCGACAATAATCTCAGCCAGTGTGGTGAGTGCATGCGTGATTAGGGATTCCCAATGAATTGCTGCTGCTCTGGCCACCCGCAACGGACCGGGCAGAATATACGGAGGCACACCGGTCAACCAGACCACCACCTGCCAGATAATCACTATTCCGGCTGCAATCAGAGTGAGGCGTCTCAGATTCATGGGCTCCCTTCTGCCTCCAGAAGATTGAGCAGATCGGCTTGTAAAGAAATGATGGTTCGTTCGCCGGGTTTACGAGGAGGGTTTCCGGGTGGGATCAACGGCTTGCTCAAAGTCGCCGGTTTTCCATTCATCACGTGAATTCTGTGTCCCAATCGCAACGCTTCAAGGGGATCGTGAGTGACCATCAAAACGGTCGCACCTTTTACCAAATCGGCCGCTATATCCTGCAATTTTAATCGCGTCAATGCATCGAGGGCTGAAAACGGTTCATCCATCAGAATGACCGGCCGATCCTCCATAAAAGTGCGAAGCAGAGCAACCCGCTGCCGCATGCCACCGGACAGTTCAGACGGGAGTGACCGGATATAGTCTCCCAGACCGACGCCTTGGATGAGCATGACGGCTTTTTCGCGAATCTCACCGGTTATTTCTCCCCTCAGGCGCGCGCCTAAACAGACGTTATCCACAACCGAAAGCCATGGCAGCAGTAGATCTTTCTGTGCCATCCAGGCTGTAAGCCCTTTCCCGGTTTTTCTGTTTTCGAATCGTATCGAGCCTGTAAAGCCTTCCTGAATGCTTCCTGAGATCAGTCTGAGGAAGGTCGATTTGCCCACACCACTGGGGCCGATGAAACAGGTCCATAAACCGCCTTCAACTTTGAAGTCGAGGGATTGAAAAAGATCTTCTCCCTTATAGGAGAAGTTCACATTCTCGAGAAAAATCGATGGCGAGGCAGATTGATCACTTGAAATATGGTTCCCTGTCATTTGCTTAACAGCTTTCCCCTTCCGATTAATCGTTTAATTTAAACAAATCCGGTTATGCAGAAACCTCAAGTCAAGTATTTGCGGCTTTGAAGATAACCCGCTTCGCGGACGTGTGAAACTCGTGCATAAGGGAGCGTAAAACCGAACAGGGCTTCGAGATAAACAGAACATCTTGGGAAATAAAATAGTTAGGGCCTATTGCAGCTCCTTCATGCTGTTCGGTGTAACGCTCCCTAATACACTCAGACAGTCACACGCGCACGAATCGGGTCACCTCCAAAGCCTATTCCTGCAACTAACTTGGGCTTTGTGCATAACCGCATAAACAAATTTGGTCAACTGCCTGTTTTGATATCATGGTACTATTATATCCTCAATTATAATACTCGGAGATGAGCGTTCCCAGAGTTTTAATACCCTGTTCGATGCGGGAGGTAAATGGTGCTCCGAAGCTAATCTGGATATAATTTTTAAACAGCCTCGAATTTGAGCACACCACACCCGGAATAATAGAGATGTTATGGTCGAGTGCCTTGCGATACAGTTTTACCCCGTCAACATTCGGGTTCAATTGTATCCACAGAAAGGAACCTCCTTTGGGAACAGCGAGCCGGGTATCCGGCGGGAAAAACTCCTTGACAGCCAAAGTGGTTCTGATGGCCTGCTTCTTTAGTGCGGTTCTTAAAGATCTCAGGTGCCGTTCATAAGCTCCGCTGGTTAAAAATTGGGTGATCAGATATTGATTCAGCGTGGAGGTTGAAATGGTGATACCTCCCTTTAACCGCTGGATTTTCTCCTTAAAGCGCATTCCCGGAATAATCCAACCTATTCTTAACCCCGGTGCAAGGGTTTTTGAAAAGGAAGAGCAGGTCAAAACCAAATCCCTTTCGTCAAAGGCTTTCAGGGGCATGGGACGCTGTTCCTCGAAATAGAGTTCGGTGCTGATGTCATCTTCGATTACAGGGATTTCGTATTGGTGCAACAGCCGGCACAGCTTCCGTTTGTTGTCATTGGACATAATCGTCCCAAGCGGGTTATGGAAATTGGGCATGAACAGGCAGGTTTTGATCCTGTTTTGGTGAAGAATTTTTTCCAATTCGTCTATATCCACCCCATAGCGTGGATCGGTGGGCACCTCCATTACCAATACACCAAGTTCTTTAAGGAGCTGGAGGAAACTGAAATTGGTCGGTGTTTCGATCGCAATGGTGTCTCCGGGCTTGGTGATTGCCAAAAGAGCCAAAGCAACCGCTTCAGTGCAACCGTTGGTGATGATAATGTCTTCAGGCGTTATTCCCTCCAGAATTCCGAGGGTTCGAAGTGTCAATTGCCGTCTAAGTTCAAGATCTCCTTCAGACAATGAATAGGAAATCATTGACTTCATATCCTTGTGAGAGATCTCTTTTAGGATTCTGGAAAAATGTTTGCTCGGAAGGAGGTCTGCATCCATGGAAGAATTTCCGAAAGGCAGAAATTTAGGATTGTTGATTGCCGAGACCACAGAATTGATCATGGATGACAGGTTCACTTTCCGTGGGGTAGGGGGCTTCTTCTTGAATACCGGCGCCTTTAATTGCTTCAAGGCAATGGGGTTGACGAAATATCCTGATTTGGGTCTTGCCTCTATCAAACCCATGGTCTCAAGTTCCATATATGTCTTGTATACCGTAGAAATGCTAAGATTCGACTGTTTATGCAGCTTTCGTATGGATAAGAGCTTCTCACCGGGCTTATAAGTTTCATTCAAAATTTTATGTTCGATCTCTCCTGCCAATTGTTTGTATCGAAAAACTTGCCTCAGCTCATTCATCCGGTGGTTCTCCTCTAATAACAGATAGTTAGCGAAACTGTTATGCATATTTTTCTTAAAATCTGTATCTGTTTTTTTATTATCATAATTTATATGATTACATCAAATTTTAAATCAGAATATCGCTGAATATTCGTCACGCGGTGGCGGGATAATCAGCGAAAGCAGCGAGCAACTCACCTTTTCAGAGAAAGGAGGGATCTGGATGAGAGACCATACACTTTTTAATATGGCGTCAGGACCCGTTGAGGGTACCTTACGAACCCTAAGCGCCCTTTCCCGACAGATCATGTATCATCACGACCCCGAGTTTATCGATCTTTTTGATGATACGGTGGATAAACTAAAAGATTTATTTAGAACCAAAAATGACGTGATTATCATGCAGGGAGAGGCCTTACTGGGGCTGGAGGCCGCAGCCGTCTGTACCATCGAACCCGGGGATAAATGCCTCAATCTGGTTTCCGGGGTCTACGGTCATTTTTATGGCTCCTATATCAAAGCATATGGCGGGGAGCTTTTTGAAGTGAGGACCGACTTTGACAAAGCCATTGATCCCGGCCAAGTGGAGAAAGCCTTTAAGGAGAATCCGGACATAAAGATTGTGTCGATGGTGCACAGCGAAACCCCCTCCGGGACGTTGAATCCGATAGAGGAGATTTGTCCGATCGCCAAAAGCTACGGCGCCCTTACCATTGTAGATGCGGTTTCATCCATTGGGGGAATTGAGGTGGAGACCGATGAATGGGGCATCGATCTCTGCTGTCTCGGCCCGCAGAAATGTCTGGCCTCTTCTGCCGGAGTGGCGCCCGTAGCTGTTAGTGAGGATGCGTGGAAAAAGATGCGTAATAAAAAAGCCCCTGTACGCAATTCATATATGAGCATGCTCGACATGAAGGAAAAGTGGCTTATAGAAAAAGATAAACGCAAATTTCCTTTAACCATTTTTACCAATGAGGTTGCCGCCTTGAATGAAGCCTTGCTCCAGTATTTTGAAGAGGGGCCGGAAGCAGTGATTCAAAGGCATAAAGATTCTGCAAAAATGTGTCGCGCAGGAATCAAGGGAATGGGATTGGATCTATGGGCAGACTCGGAAGAAATCTGCACCACATGTGTCACAGCCGTTAAGACTCCCAGCGGCGTGGATGACGCCAAATTGAGACGACATCTGTATGATAAATACAGGATCTTGATTTCAGGCGGATTCGGAGAGCTTGTAGGCAAGCTTTTCCGTATCGGTCATATGGGTAAAATGGCACATCCGGTATACGTGGCGGGCGCCCTTGCAATGCTTGAAAAATCGCTAGTGGACATTGGTTATCCGGTGAAACTGGGTAGCGGTGTCGGGGCTGCCCTGGAAACCATCTGATTCCTTATAAAAACGATACCGTATTGTTCCAAACCCAGCCGTGCCATAGACAGTTGCCGAAAGACAGGGCTGTGAGCCACGGAATCAAAAAATATATGCAGTGCTTCTAAAAGTCCCTAATATGAACAATCAGCCTCTGATCAGATTGAAGGCGATCACAAAGCGCTTTAAAGGGGTGATCGCAAACGATGCCGTCGACTTTGATCTTTATCCGGGAGAGGTCCACACGCTCCTGGGAGAAAACGGGGCCGGCAAATCAACATTAATGCATATTCTGTCCGGTTTGGTTCAGCCGGACTCCGGGAGCATTGAAATCAGAGGGGAGTCCGTAAACATTCGCTCTCCCTATGATTCCTTGAGACACGGTATCGGAATGGTGTATCAGCACTTTGCTCTTGTTCCAAATTTGACGGTTATCGAGAACATTATACTCGGCTTTGAGGAAGGGCTGATATTGAACCGGAAGCGAACGGAGAGTGTTTTAAAACAGATTTTTAAAGAATTCGAACTTTCTCTCCCTTTGGATGAGAAGATCTCGAATCTTTCTGTTGGGGAGCGGCAGCGGGTGGAGATTGCGAAGGCACTTTTTCACAGGTCTGATGTCCTGATTTTGGATGAACCGACTTCGGTTTTAACCCCTATTGAATCTGAAGAACTATTTAATACGGTCTTTTCCATGCGCAGGATGGGAAAGGCCGTGGTGTTCATTACCCACAAGCTAAAAGAAACCATCGGAATCTCTGATCGAATCAGTATCCTGAAATTAGGAAAGAAAGTGGCTGAAATGTCGGGTGAGGATCTGCGTCAAGTGGGTGAGGAAGAAGGGTATCGAAGGATCTTTGATGTTATGTTCGACAATACCCAACTGCCGAAGGATACGACCACCATAAAAAGGTCGTCGGAGGAAATGCCCATTTTGGAGCTGGATCAGGTGGTTTGCCTGGGAAATTTTGGAGAGATGCGATTAAAAAAGCTTTCCCTGAAACTCAACAAAGGTGAAATTTTTGGAATCGCAGGTGTAGACGGGAACGGGCAAAAAGAGCTGGCTGAAATCCTAGCCGGACAGCGCAAGGTCGTTTCCGGCAGGCTCATTTTGGATGGAAATGACATCACGCACGAGGAAGGTGCGGGAACTCGAACGGATTTGGGAATATCCTACATCACGGATGACCGTATGCAGGAAGGGTGTGCGTTATCCATGAGCGTGGCAGAGAATTCAATTCTTCGTCTCTTCAAGCGCCCTCCCTTTTCTCGGAGGAAAATCATGAACAAAGCAAACATAAACAGACACGCGGAAGCGTTAATCCGGGAATTCGATATTAAGGTCAGCGGGCCTGACGTTGATGTGGGTACGTTGAGCGGCGGGAATATACAGAAGATACTGCTGGCAAGGGAGCTTTCACTCCATCCTAAAGTGCTGGTGTGCAACAAGCCGACCCAAGGGCTGGATGCAAAGACGACCCGATATGTTAAAGATCGGCTTCAACAGGAGAGCGTACGCGGCACGGCAGTCCTTTTCATTTCTTCGGATTTGGATGAGCTGCTGAGTTGTTCAGACCGAATAGGAGTCCTTTATGATGGAGAACTCCTTGATATTGTGAACAGATGTGATGCAAACCGAGAGAATATCGGAAAACTGATGCTCGGGATCAGACAGTGAAATTCTCATGAAGCAGATCCTTTACGACAAAGCAGCACCGGCTGCAAACTCTATTCTGTCTGTGATATCCGCATTCGTTGTCGGGGGAGTCATCCTTCTGTTCATCGGAAAGAATCCCTTCACGCTTTACGGGCAGCTTTTCCTCCAGGGAATGGGCAGTTCTCTGGGGGTTATCGAAACGATTATTAAAATGGCGCCGCTCCTGATGGTCTCTGCAGGATTGCTGGTGGCTTTTTCAGGAGGACTTTGGAACCTGGGGGTGGAGGGGCAATTTCTCATGGGCGCCATTCTGACGGGTTGGCTGGCGCCCAAATTGGTTCCTTTCCTGTCTCTGCCTGTTTACTTCATTACCTTAGGGGGTATCGGCTTTGCGGGAGGGATGATCTGGGCTCTGCTTCCGGCAATATTAAAAGCACGGTACAATCTCAACGAGATCATTATCACCTTAATGATGAATTATGTTGCCCTGAATCTCGTTACATGGATGGTAAAAGGACCCATTAACGATCTGTCCGTTGTACCGGCGCAGACGAAACTCATTCCCATGACCCATCGCATGCCCATGATTCCTTTTACCCGAATCCACCTGGGGCTCATTATCGGCCTCATTGTCATTATAGGCGTCTACTGGATTATCAGACGGACGACCATGGGGTATCAGATCCGGGTCCTTTTTGCCAATAAAAGGGCTGCGATTCACACCGGAATGAATGTAAAGCGTATTATTGTGTGGTCTCTTCTAACAAGCGGTGGTTTTAGCGGCCTGGCAGGGGCGATCGATGTTTTGGCCATAAAGGGTCTTTTTCAGGGCGGATGGAATCCCATGTACGGGATAACCTGCATTCCCCTGGTTTTCCTGGCCAGACTCAATGGTTGGGCGGTCATTCCCCTTTCCTATTTCTTCTCATTCCTTGTTGTCGGTGGAGAATTTGTTGCCCGGGATCAAGGCGTTCCTGTTTTTTTTGTACATGTTCTGGAAGGATTGATGCTGCTCTCTTTTGCCGCCGGCGAGCACATCGGGAAAGGGAGAGTAACATAACATGTTGTTTGAGGAAGCATTGTTTGTAACAGTACTCGCATCCACACTGAGAGGAAGCATGCCCATGCTGCTGGCTGCTTTAGGAGAAACCTATGCGGAATCAGCGGGAATTCTGAACCTGGGTATAGAGGGAATGATGGTGGCAGGAGCATTTGCTTCTTTTCTGGTGGGGCTTCAGACCAATATGGTTCCGTTGGGATTTCTCGGAGCAGCCATAATCGGCGCTGTTTTGGGGGGTATCATCGGTTTTCTGGTCATCGGCCTTCGTTTGAACCAGATTGTCGTGGGATTGGGGATGACCGTTTTTACGAGCGCTTTCTGCAATCTGTTGCACCGGATTATATTCGGAAGTCAATTTCCTATGCTCTGGGGGGCTGGTATGACAACGGAGATACCTGTTCTTTCAAAAATACCGATTATCGGACAACCCTTGTTTAACCAGCATTGGCTGGTCTATGTCACCCTTGCTTTGGTTCCGGTATTATATTTTCTTTTGTATCGGACTAGCCTGGGATTGAGAATTCGGGCCGTGGGCGAAACTCCATGGGCAGCGGATGCGTCCGGGGTAAACGTCTATGGTATCCGCTATCTTACCATTATCCTTGCCGGCGTTCTGGCAAGCACCGGGGGCGCTTTTCTGGCGATTGGAGATCTGGCGTTCTTTATACCCGACATGGTTAAGGGGAGAGGATATATTGCCATTGTTGTTGTCATGTTAGGGAGGTGGAATCCGATAAAGGTATTTCTCGGATCATTATTGTTCGGATTTGCGCTTTCCCTTACCAGTGCACTTCAAGTCGCCGGGTTGAAAGTAAGCCCTGATTTTATTTTGACCATGCCGTATCTGGTGGTGATTTTAACACTGATCATAATCGCAAAATCGACATCGCTGCCTGCAGCCCTGTGTGTTCCCTATAAAAGAGGAGAATAGTAGATAATTGGAAATTTCAAATTTCAATCAATGCCGGAGGTCTAGGTGTCAGGTGTCAGGAGGGAGAAACTCAAGAGCTGATTCTGAACACTGACACCTGACACCTGAAACCATTAAATGCTGGGAATGAGATAACAGTAGTGACAAGGAGGAACCGATGAAAAAGAAGATATATTCATTGATGATTTGTGTGTTGGCCGTCTGTTTTTTAACATTTAATGCCATGGCACAGAATCCGGCGCCAAAGATTGTGGGACTATGCCTTCCGGAGGCAGGAACCGACAAGGGCTGGAACGAGCAGGCAAAGGTAGGGCTCGAAAAAACAGCCAAGAAATACGGGTTCAAGATTATGCTGGCCGAAGCTTTGGGTTATGGTGATATAAAACCGACATTACGCGACTTGGTAAAAAAGAAATGTGAACTCATTATCACCCATGCATCCGGCTATCAAACGGTTTCCCCGGAAGTCGCCAGAGAGACCGGCGTTAAGGTAACAACCGTTGAAAATCATAAGGATGTCACCCAGGGCCTGATCAGCGATATCGACACGGCTCCGGGCCCCGGTGCTTATCTTGCGGGGATCCTCGCAGGCCGAATGACACGTTCGAATATTGTCGGAATCGTTGTTTCAGCCGAACCACCGACCTGGAACCGAATGAGTGCGGCATTTGCTCAAGGTCTCAAATCGGTTAATCCGAATGCAAAACTGCTTTACAGCGTCATCGGAGAGGATGCATATGCTGATGCCGCCGGAGGTAAACGGAATACAGAGGATCAGATCGCTGTCGGTGCCGATGTAATTTTCGGTCAGGGTGATGGTGCGTCATTCGGTATGCTCCAGGCCTGTTCCATCAAAAAAGCAAGGGATGGCGGCAAAGTGTGGTTCATCGATGTGATTGGAGACAAACGCAGCATTGACCGGGCCGATGTGCTCCTCAGCTCTATATTATTCGATTTTTCGGTGGTCTATGATGAAATTATAGAGACCGTTATTGATGGAACCTTCGGAAAGCAGCATTGGTCGTCGGTCAGCAATAAAGCCATCTATTTACTGAACCCAAACAAGGCGGTATCTGAAAAAATAAAGAAGGAAGTTGATGCTGCCCGAAGTAAATTATTGTCCGGAGAGGTTAAGGTCATGGATATTGTCACAGCCGCCGATCTGCATAAATATCTTGGGGAAAGCTTCCCTAAATAGCAGAACCGACGGGGTTCATACAGTTAGTACACGATTCCGCTGTTGGTCATTATCATCATATTGTTAAGGTACATCTCCCAATGGTCTCTTAAATGTGAAATTAAAGGGAGCGATAACAAGTTTTTCATAGGTTTTGGACACACTTTTACCTGGAATAGAAATAGGGAGGTAAACAATAAAAAGTCCCATGCCCATGATTGTTCCGCAAAAGCCAGCAGGGCGCCAAACGATGGCATCGATGAAATAGTCGAAACTGCTGGGGTCACCCAATTTTTCTTCCGCATATGCGAAGCGACCGAACGGAACAATAGTGAAAGTGGTAATCATAATGATGATGAGCAGCGATTTTGAACTTTTGAACATGCAATCCTCCTTTTCTTAGAGTGGAAGATATGAAGCGTCCGTCACTCTTCTTTGGAATATATCACGGCGATAATTCAAATGAAATACGAATGCAAATTATGGATTAAGTACATGCGGAATCAATGGTTTGACTTAGTCTCCTCATTATCCTATGTTTTCCAAGAATCGGGATGAATTATTTCTATCATTAGCTTCGACAAAACAGGGAGAAAAATCTAATGGAACAGTCGGAAAAAAAAGGATTTGATGACGGTGGTTGCCGGATTGTTGCCAAAGTCATCAGCCAAAAGGGGCATTGCGAATTCGGGCATCAGGTCGGTGACAGCATCGTATTTGACGGCGAAACCATACAGGGGCGTGTTTGTTTAAGTGCTTTGTACAGCTTCCTACCCAAAGTGTTTGCCATGCGTTACGGGGCTGACTTTCCTTGGCTGAAGGATAACAAAGATGTCGCCAAGCATGCCTGCCCCGATGGTTTCAATCCGGTGATGTTTGAAATCAGGCGGACTCCAAGATAATCTATCATTAGACCAATTTTAGACCAGTCCATTCGGGTTGGATTCTTTTTTCGATATACATATTGTGGATTAAGCGAGATTTCTCGTCGAACGCCGTGGGTGAGGACCGAGGACGATGCATTGGATGCCCGATGGTTCTCTTCAAATGAAATACAGACCGAAAAGGTCGGCTAACCCACCCGAAACCTGCTTAGAGAGCAATTCAATTTCGGCTAATCTTCCCCCCCTCCTTTCCCTTGTCGCTTGTCACGCATAGCTGCATGAAAGCAAGAGTCGGCTGATACACGGTTTCATTTTGGCTTTCAAATAGATATCGATGCCAAAAATAGAAAAGACATAGCCATTTGGCTAGCTGATCGATTAACGTGTTGAAGAAAAGAGAAAAAGGGCTGCTGATTTAGTATCATCGGTCCTTTTCTTTTTGGAAGAACACAGAAAAGGATTTATTCAGACCTCGCTTTCGATAAACGCTTTGAATTTCCCCAGACCTTCCTTGATTTCTGCCGGTTCAATGCCTGAATAGGCCAGGCGAATATAAAAGTTGTCTTCCCCCTCCAGGGGGCGGCCGAAGTGCAGGCGGGTGCAGAATGATACCCCGGTTTCCTGCAGCACGGTTTTGCGGAAATCATCGTAGTTGGTCAGTCCCGTTTTTTTCATGGCTCCGGTGACATTTGGCCACAGGTAAAAAGTGGCGTTGGGCCGCAGGCAGTGCACCCCTTCAATGGTGTTGAGAAAATCTACAGTTGTATCTCGACGTTCTTTGAGGGTCGTTAAAATCTGTCTGGCTTCGGTCTGGTCACCGGTCAATCCTTCGATGGCGGCATACTGAACAAAATGGTTTGAGCAGGACTCCTCGTTGACATTGAGCTTGATGATGACATCGATGATTTCTTTGGGGCCGACGGTTGCCCCCAGGCGCCAGCCGGTCATGGCAAACTTTTTGGAAAACGTATAC
>Ga0180009_10001924_pt1 | contig 24646 bp, 21 predicted proteins | sample OS_PC_MetaG_FD_123537 | JGI IMG/M metagenome (GOLD analysis project Ga0180009, IMG submission 123537) | Groundwater microbial communities from the Aspo Hard Rock Laboratory (HRL) deep subsurface site, Sweden - OS_PC_MetaG | ecosystem: Environmental > Aquatic > Deep subsurface > Groundwater...
GCAGCGACATAGTCGACACCTCTTGCCAGGGCATGGCAGCTCTCCTGTGTGGAACCTGCCATACAGTGTAAAAGTGTTACCTATGTCTCCGAACACCTGTTACCCATGTGTCCAGTCTGTACAGATGGGGGAGGGCCAGGGAGAGGGTGAATCTCGTTCCGACAGCCCCCTCTCCCTGGCCCTCTCCCGCTAGGGGAGAGGGGGGTGCCTTTTTAAACCGATTGTAATTATCTTCGCGCGCCTGCGCGGCTTTCGTACATAACGTACACCCCAGCGAGCGGACAGCCGCGGCGTGAGCGGTTAGAATAGCCCGCTTTCGTATCCCAGCCGTGAGTTGAACCATGCCTACCATGATCCGTCCCTTCGCCGGCCTGCGCCCGGTCGCCGGTCGCGCCGCCGACGTTGCCGCGCCGCCCTACGATGTCCTCAACAGTGCCGAGGCGCGTGAGCGTGCCAAGGGCAAGCCCTGGAGCTTCCTGCACATCTCCAAGCCGGAAATCGATCTGGCGGCGGACATCTCCGCCTATGACCCGGCGGTGTATGCAAAGGCGGCCGAGAACCTGGCCAGGATGCGCAAGGAAGGCGTATTGGTTCAGGACGATCAGCCCTGTTACTACGTGTACCAGCTGCAGATGGGCGAGCATGTGCAGACCGGTCTGGTCGCGGCCGCCTCCGTCGCCGATTACGACACCAATCGTATCCGCAAGCACGAGTTTACCCGTCCGGACAAGGAAGACGACCGCGTGCGGCAGATCACGGCGTTGAATGCGCAGACCGGCCCGGTGCTGCTGGCTTATCGCGCCGATGCGGCGATCGATGATCTGCTGGCCAGGGTTGCGCAGACCACATCTGAGGTGGATATCGTCGCTGACGATGGCATCAAGCATCGCCTCTGGGTGATCCGCGATGCCGCCAGTATCAATGACATCACCCGACGCTTCGATGCCATGCCGGCGTTGTATATCGCCGACGGCCATCACCGTTCCGCCTCAGCCTCGCGCATCGCCGCGACGCGCCGTGCCGAGAACGCTCACCATAACGGTGAAGAGGCCTATAACTATTTTCTGACCGTGATGTTTCCGCACACCCAGATGCGCATCTTCGATTACAACCGGGTGGTGAAGGATCTCAACGGTCACAGCAGCGCGGATTTTCTCGCGGCTATCGGCAAATCCTTCACGGTTGAGCCGAGTGCCGAGCAGGCGCGTCCGACGCAACGTGGTGAGGTGGGTATGTACCTAGATAAACAATGGTATCGCCTGCGTATCAAACCCGAGCATGTGCCGGCCGATCCGGTCGCGCGTCTGGATGTCAGTCTGTTGCAGAACAATCTGCTGCAGCCGCTGCTGAATATTCAGGACCCGCGTCGCGATGTGCGTATCGACTTTGTCGGCGGTATTCGCGGGCTGGGTGAACTGGAAAAGCGTGTCAACAGTGGTGAAATGCAAGTCGCCTTCGCCCTGTTCGCAACGCCGATGCAGGATCTGATGGCCGTTGCCGATGCCGGCGAAGTGATGCCGCCGAAGTCCACCTGGTTCGAACCCAAGCTTGCCGACGGCCTGGTGTCGCACCTGCTGGAATAGCTGTCAACAAAGATGCGCGTAGGGTGTGATGACGATGTTGAATCGCACCGCTACGCGGTTTCGGATCCGCACGACGCCCTACATTATCCCCCGATAGTTGCCGCGGCAATTTGCAAAACCTAAGGAACCTCTGATTAATTCGCTGAGGCGGCATCTGCCGCGTTGCAGCCGGGCTCAAAATACTCATTTACTGCTTGTAAACTCCGTTTTTTACTCGGTGCTAGGCACCTCGCCCTACGGGCCGGCTCCGCCGTTCTCTCCGCTTCGCTCCGAGTCGCCCGTCTGCGCCTTGCATCTGCTCGCTTGATCAAATTAATCAGAGGTTCCCTAAATCAGTGCCTCCTTAATTAGGAACCTAGATCAAGTTTATGCTGTTTGCTCATACGAACAGTCTTCCTGCAACTCGTCCACGTCTGCTAGTCTAGAATTAGATAAGCGGGTTCATAATCGAGCGTAGGGGAGCCAGGATGCGCGAGCGCAGGCATGAAGATAAGGTTGTTGCCTTCGTATTGGCGGGTGGACAGGGATCGCGTCTGTATCCGCTCACAGCTGAACGATCCAAACCGGCGGTGCCCTTCGGTGCACGCTATCGCATTATCGATTTTGCCCTCAGTAATCTTATCAACTCAGGTATCCGCGCCGTCTATCTGTTGGTGCAGTACAAGGCGCAGTCATTGATAGAGCATGTGCGCAAGGCCTGGGAGATTTCACCGCTATTACCGGATCAGTTCGTGACCGTAGTGCCACCACAAATGGACGAACACAGCCAGATACTTCGTGGCACCGCCGATGCCGTGTATCAGAGTCTGCGCCTGATCAAACTCTACCGCCCTGATCTGGTAGTGGTGTTTGGTGCCGATCATATCTATCGCATGGATGTGCGGCAGATGATCTGGTTCCACCGCGAACATCAGGCCGATGTGACCGTCTCCGCACTGCCGGTGCCACTTGCTCAGGCATCCAGCTTCGGCGTCATCGCCGCTGACAGTGACGGCCGTATTCAGGAGTTCCAGGAAAGACCCGCGCAGCCACGGTCTATGCCGAACGATCCTACGCGTGCGTATGCCTCAATGGGTAACTACATCTTCAATGCCCGGGTGCTGGTGCAGGCGCTGATCGAGGCGCATGAACGTGGCGAGACCGATTTCGGCGCGCATGTGCTGCCGCGACTGCTGCGCACGCATAGGTTGTATGCCTATGATTTCACCACCAATGATGTTCCAGGGCTGCGTCCCTACGAGGAGCGTGGCTACTGGCGTGATGTGGGAACCATCGACGCCTATTTCGATTGTCACAAAGATGTCAGCGGTGAGGATCCGCGCTTCGATGCCTTCAATCCGCAATGGCCGATCTATTCCAGCAACTACCAGGGGCCGGTGGCGCGCATTCTGGGCGGTGATATCGATAACAGTCTGTTCGGTGCGGCCAGCATGGTATGCCGTGGCTCGCGCGTGCATAACAGCATAATCCGGCGCGAAGCGGTAGTGGAGACGGGCGCGGAACTGGATGATTGCATCATTATGGATTATGCGCGCATTGGAGCCGGTTCCAAGCTGCGACGCGTGATCGTCGATCGTCATAATCATATCGAGCCCGGTACCGTGATCGGCTATGACACCGAGGCGGACCGCAAGCGTTACCATGTGACGCCTGGTGGCGTGGTGGTCATCCCGCGTGGCGATGTCTGTTATTACGCACGCGATAAGCGCGGTCAAGGCCCGGGGTATATGGAATGACGGCTTGGTAATTGATCAGAGGTTCCTCTTACTTCATTCCTGTGGCTCTTTCGCCTTCTCACCAGGCCGATAATCATCATAAACATAAACGGGGATACCCAGGTCACCCAGTCGGTTTTCTATCAATGGCAGAACGTCATTCCAGTCCAACCCGCCGACACCCGTCGCCAGGCGTGGCAGGGCAAGCGAGCTGAAGCCTTCCTTCCTGGATAGTTTTTCCAGCGCGTGCAGCGCGTGGTTGACGTTTTGCGTTGTCGCCTTGGCCGGACGATGGGTATGACCTTCCCAACGATCCTGGGTCAACAGGTTGACGATGATCTTCCCTTGATCGCTCCGCCAAAACCAGAGCTCGCCGCCTTTGGGGTTGTGCTGATGACACCAGCGGTGGAACTGTTTGTGCATTTCAGGGAAACGTTTGTGCAAAGCGAGCGCGAGTCCCTGATCCATCGGGTCGAAGGCCGCGATGCCATGCACCACAACCTGGGCGGTAGTGTAAAGCAGATCACCGGCGACCAGATGGATCATCGTTCCCTCTCTCAGGCGTGACTGATGTGGCCGTGGCGGACGCCGCGCAACAATTCGCGAAAGCTGGCCCCGTCCGTGTGCACCAGTAATTCGTGATCGCCGGCCTCGAAATAGACATCCGCCAGATTCAGCAGCTCATCATCGATCATGGTGTCCAGACCATACGCAGGTCCGAGCGGCGGAACCGCGCCGCGTGTGCAGTCGCTGAACAGGTCGGCCATTTCGCGTTCGTCGCTGATAATGAGCGCGCGGTTGAGACTGTCCCGCAGTACCTTCAATTTCAGCCAGTGATCGGCGGGTACAACCGCCATGAGATAGCCCAGCGCATCGCGCAGGATGACAGCCTTGGCGACATGATCGGCCGGCACATGTGCCTCATCGGCACTGGCGCGGCTGGTAGGCGCGCGCGGGTGTTTGATCAACTCGTATGTGGTTTGGTGCGCCTTGAGATAATTACTGACAGTGGTTGGCATGGTCATAATGAAATTCCTCGCGGAAGCGTTCTCTCGATACCCTCGGAGAACGCTGAATAATCCGTCATTCCGGCATGTGCCGGAAGGACGGTTTTGCAATGGATCGGTGGTTCCCTCGCGGTTTCAGCTGACGATGTGGTGATGTCCCTCGATATGTACCGTGCTTGCTTGAATGCCCTGCTCGCCGTGCTCCTCGGAAAAATGCACGGGCATACCGATATCGAGCCGGTCGAAATCCGCGGCAACGACGGCATTGCGATGGAAATAGATGTCGCGGCCATCGCTGGCTTCGATGCGGCCGTAATCGAGTGACGGATAAAGTTCCCGGATACGGCCATGGGGCGGCGCTGTATGTTCTTTTACCTTGCCGCGGCGTTTCTGTGTGCGTTGCTCCAATTGCCGCTCGGCGGCATGAAAGGCATCGCGCAATGCGACATGCGCATCCTCGTGAGCGTGATTGTCATGCTGATCGCGGGTCACGGCGATTTCCATGCCAGGCAGGGTAATGTCGAGGTGAACGGTATACAGACTGCCCTGATGCTGGTGTTTGTGGGGTGATTCTACGACGACGCGGCAGCTGGTGATTTCCTGGGTGTAACGATCGAGCCGTTCAGCCAGTTGTTTGATGCGGGCCTCAAGGGCCGGGGAATGTTCCATATGACGGAAAGTGATCTGCAACGGCAGGTGCATAATGTCCTCCTTTGTATTGCAGTTTTCTCAGGCGGGAAAATGACGCCCTCACTTTGAATATAGTTTATCTACTGCGTGCTGTCGGGATTTTAGGTTGGCGTTTGTCAAGCGGCTGTTAAGGAGTCTCTGGATAATTCGTCATTCCGGCGCAGGCCGGAATCTAGTGCCTTGAATCACCTGGATTACTCGCTTCGCTCGCCCTGCGAGCCGCCTTATCGGTGTTCAACGCGCATTGCGCTTTTGTCCGGCCTGCGCAGGAATGACGGTTTAGTAACTAATCAGAGGATCTTTAATTCATATCCAAGGCAAACTTGCGCAATAACTCGAAGGGTACTATTTCCAGTGCCTTTTTATGGGTGCGGGTCAGGAACACCTTGGGCGCACGGTCATGTTCGTGCGCCTCCAGCCAGCGCGCGGCGCACAGACACCAGCGATCACCGGGCTTCAAGCCGGGGAAACCGAATTCCGGCGCGGGCGTGGACAGGTCGTTGCCACGAAAGCGTGAGAATTCCAGAAACTCCTTGGTGGCTTCGATGCAGACCGTGTGCGAACCGACATCCTCTGCGCAGGTGTTGCAGTGACCGTCGCGGAAGAAGCCGGTGACCGGGCGCTCCCCGCAGGGTGACAGTGGTTCATCGAGGACGTTGAGGGAGTCGTCCATTTCAAATTCAGCCATGATTATTCCCAGATGATAGTTGTAGCCCGGATGCAGCGCAGCGGAATCCGGGATTATTCACCATAATGCCCACCTTGATCGACGTCAGAAGAAGTAGCCCAATCTGCAGTCAGTAGTCCACGGCTTATGTGCTGATGTATCGATGAATAAGGCCACGCAGTGGGCTTGTCTACCAAGCCATGGTTGACTGGATTATAGTGAATATGGTCAGCGTGGTGTTGGCGATCTTGATCGTCACGGATTGTGTGATCCCAGTAACGACGCTGCCATAGATGATATTCGCCTTTGACATTCTGTTGTAGGGCTGCGCCTGAGCCAGCAAGCAGGCGGCTGAATCTGGCCTTGATTGAACGCCAGCGCCCCATGAAATCGGCGTCCTCGGCAGGTAATATCCAGAGCGTGTGGAGGTGTTCCGGCAGGATCACAATGGCGTCGATGCTGAAGGGTTGTTTGTGTCGGGTTTCGAGGAATGCCTGTCGCAGCGACCCAATGTGCTCGGTGAGTAATGATGACGACCTGTCGGCAAGCGTTACCGTGAAAAAGAACGTGCCGCCAGGCAGGCGGTTGCGTCGGTAATTGACCATTCCTTGGTCCTCTCGTATTAGGGCCTGTTAACACTATCCGCGGCATGGCGCCTTTTGGGGCGCAACCCCCTTTTGGATATCTATGGGGGACGGGGCCCGTTTGCCGCGATCTGCGTTGCACCTCGCTTATGTACGTCGAGTACACCGCGCTCGGTACGCCTTGGCTCGAGGCAAACGGGCCTCCGTCGCCACGGCGCGGATAGTGTTAACAGGCCCTAGTACAGCTTCCCGGATTCCGTTTCACTTCATCCGGGCTACGTGCTCAATATCCTTATCCGCGTGGTTGAGTTAAAAGCAGACGGCCTTAGTTTGCCGTTCAGGCATTGTTATTGCCGCGGACGCTTGAACTTCGTGCCCTTGCATTTCGCGCAGGCTGGAATGGTTGACGTTTCGTAGAAGTGCATCTGCTCGCCGCAGTCTTTGCAAACCAGAACGCCGGCACCGGTGATTTCACCCGCGCGATAGATATTGTTGGCTTCGATTGAACGCTCGAAGGCCTCCAGTTCCAGCTTGGTGCGGTCAGCGACGCTGAGCAGGACATCCAGCACGTGCTTTTCGACTTGCTCGATATCGAATTTCAGCCAATTGGCGAATTCGCGTCCGCCACTGGCCAGATACAGGCTGGCCTCTTCCATATCGCGCTCGATCCAGCCGCCGATCTTTTCAGCCTCCTCAGCGGTGATCTCGCCCAGCTCGACGGCCTTGTTGCGGGCATTCTTGATACCCTCTTCGAGGGTGGGGATGGCCTTGTCCTCGGCGTCCTCCATCAGTTCCTGGACGCGTTCCAGCATTCGGTTGTAGGCGGCGATGAGGCTTTCGGTGGCGGTGGGTTGCTGTTTACTCATGGCTTTATCCTGTTTTCGCTATGGATGTCTCGGTCATTCGGTATCCAATGCTTTCATACCGGAAGGGCCTGCTGGGCCTGGATCCTGGCGCGTGCCGGGATGACGATTGAGAAAAATGATTCATAGTGTGGTCCATCTGGCGGGCGAGGGGAAGTGATCGAGAGCGGCCACGGCGATTGTGGCCCGCGCGCCCGCTACGGTATCCTTCACGCTTTGTAGTCAGACACTTGAAGTGAGCCGGATGGACGAGTTTTATCAGCCCGATGCCCTGGAGCGCGAGGCCCAAGCCTATTGGGAAGAACACCAGACCTTCCGCGCCGTCGAAGACGCGAGCCGTGAGAAGTATTACTGCCTGTCCATGTTCCCCTACCCGAGCGGGCGGTTGCACATGGGCCATGTGCGCAATTACACCATCGGCGACGTGATCGCGCACTTTCAGTGCATGCAGGGCAAGAATGTGCTGCAGCCGATGGGCTGGGACGCCTTCGGCCTGCCGGCTGAAAATGCCGCCATCAAAAACAAAGTCCCACCGGCCAAGTGGACCTACGAAAACATCCGCTATATGCGCGACCAGCTCAAACGCCTGGGTTTCGGCTACGACTGGCAGCGCGAACAGGCCACCTGCCGCCCCGTGTATTACCGCTGGGAACAGTGGCTGTTCACAAAGTTGATGGAAAAAGGTCTGGTCTACAAAAAGACCGCCGCCGTGAATTGGTGTCCGCACGATATGACGGTGCTGGCTAACGAGCAGGTGATCGACGGCTGCTGCTGGCGCTGCGACACGCCGGTCGAGCGCAAAGAGATTCCGCAGTGGTTCATGAAAATCACCCAGTATGCGGACGAACTGCTGGCCGATCTCGACAAGCTCGACGGCTGGCCGGATGCCGTGCGCACCATGCAGCGCAACTGGATCGGTCGTTCGGAAGGTCTGGAGCTGGATTTCGCAGTGGTTTCGGCCCCTCTCCCACCGTCGCTGCCCGACGGTCCCCCCTCTCCCGCGAGCGGGAGAGGGGGCGGGGGAGAGGGTGAGGGGCTGCCAACCAAACTCACCGTTTACACGACGCGGCCTGATACCTTGATGGGCGTGACCTATGTGGCGGTCGCGGCCGAGCATCCGTTGGCGATTGAGGCGGCGGCGAACAATCCAGCGTTGGCCGCGTTTATCGAAGAATGCCGCCATGCCGCCGTCAATGAAGCGGCCATGGAGACGATGGAAAAGCGTGGCATGGCGACCGGCCTCAACGCACTGCATCCGATAACGGGTACGCCGGTGCCGATCTGGGTCGCCAATTTTGTGTTGATGAGTTACGGCACCGGCGCGGTGATGTCGGTGCCGGCGCACGATCAGCGCGATTTCGAATTTGCACAGAAATACGCGCTTGCTATCAAGCAAGTCATCTATCCGGCGGATGGTTCCGAGGCGAGTGTTGCTGAGGCGGCCTATACGGATAAAGGCGTGCTAAAAAATTCCGGTGCCTTCGATGGCCTGGATTTCAAGGCCGCCTTCGATGCCATCGCCGCGCAAGTTGAGAAAGATGAACGCGGCCAGCGCCGCGTGAATTTCCGCCTGCGCGACTGGGGTGTATCGAGGCAACGTTATTGGGGCGCGCCGATCCCGGTTATCAACTGCGCCCAATGCGGTTCTGTGCCGGTACCGGAAGACCAGCTGCCTGTTGTCCTGCCCGAAGACATCGCCTTCGACGGCATCGGTTCGCCGATCAAGAAAATGCCCGAGTGGTATCAGACATCCTGTCCGACCTGTGGCGGTCCGGCCGAGCGCGAAACGGATACCTTCGACACCTTCATGGAATCGAGTTGGTATTACGCGCGCTATGCCTGCCGCGACAACGACCAGGCCATGCTCGACGAACGTGCCAATTACTGGCTGCCGGTGGATCAATACATCGGTGGTATCGAACACGCTATCCTGCATCTGCTGTATGCGCGTTTCTTCCATAAGCTGATGCGTGACGCCGGGCTGGTCAAATCCGATGAGCCCTTCACCAAACTGCTGACCCAGGGCATGGTGATCGCCGAGACCTATTTCGCGCACGATGCCGAGGGCAAGAAGCATTATTACGGCCCGACCGAAGTGGATATCGAGCGTGATGCCAAGGGCAAGGTGATCGGCGCCAAGCTGAAAAGCAACGGCAACGCCGTGACCGTCGGCGGCATCGAGAAGATGTCCAAATCCAAGAACAACGGCGTCGATCCGCAGGCGCTGATCGATCAATACGGCGCCGATACCGTGCGGCTGTTCACCATGTTCGCCTCGCCACCGGATATGTCGCTGGAATGGTCGGATGCCGGCGTGGAGGGCGCATTCCGGTTCCTGAAACGCTTGTGGAAACTGGTGGCCGCGCATGTCGATGCCGGCAAGTGTGACGATCTCGATATCAACGCCCTGACGGATGCGCAACGCGAACTGCGCCGCCGCGTGCATGAAACCATCGCCAAGGTCAGTGATGACATGGGGCGTCGCAATACCTTCAATACGGCCATTGCCGCGGTGATGGAGTTGATCAACGCGCTGTCCAAATTCGAGGATGTGACACCGCAGGGTCGCGCTACCGTGCAGGAGGCGCTGGAGGCCATCACCTTATTGCTGGCGCCGATTGTGCCGCACATTTCCCACGCGCTCTGGCAGCAGCTCGGGCATAGTGGCACGGTGGTCGAGGCCAGCTGGCCGCAGGTCGATCAGGATGCGTTGGTGCAATCCGAAATCGAGCTGGTAGTGCAGGTCAACGGCAAACTGCGTGGACGCATCAAGGTGCCGGTCGAAGCCGACAACGCGACCGTTGAGGCCTTGGCGAAGGCCGATGATAACGTGCAGCGTTTCATCGAAGGAAAACCGATCCGAAAACTGATCGTGGTGCCGAAGAAGCTGGTGAATATTGTGGTGTGATTAGACGGTTAAACCATTCAACACCAAGGCGCGGAAGGCGCGCGAAGTAAATCTTCAATAAAGGTTTATTTCGTGAATTCCCTCTCCCCTCGCGGGAGAGGGTCAGGGTGAGGGGGCTGTTTGTACGTGTTCACCCTCTCCCTGGCCCTCCCCCGTCAAGGGGGAGGGGATTTGTCTTTTTACATTTGTATTAGATTTACTTCGCGCGCCTTCCGCGCCTTCGTGTTGAAAAAAGGACAAACAGCAATGCGCTATTCAGTAAACAAAAAAATCTTTCTGATGCTGATCATGTTTGTATCAATGAGTGCCTGCGGCTTTCATCTGCGCGGCGATGTGAAGCTGGCAACGCAATTGAATCAGGTGATTTTCCAGGGGGCGGATATCTATGACCCGCTGGTGCGTGAATGGACAAGGTCTCTAACCACGGCCGGGTCAACCGTGGTCGAGGATATGCAGGACGCGACAGCGATTATTCATATCCAGAAGAATGGTGGCGATCGCCGCGTGCTGTCGGTGGGTTCCGACGGCAAGGTCAGGGAATACGAGCTGTACCAGACCTTGGATTTCAGCGTGCGCGATGCCGGCGGGCGGGAGTTGCTGGGCGTCCAGACGCTGATGCTGACGCGCACCTATCTGTTTGACTCTAACGATGTGCTGGGCAAGGCGGGTGAAGAAGAATCACTGCGCCGCGATATGCGCCGCGATCTGGTGCGCCTGGCCATGCTCCGTCTGGAAGCGCTGGGACGGTGATGCAGCTTATGTGTATTGGTGCTGCTGCGGGAACCGCCAAGGCGCCAAGAAAACTTTTTGAAACCGCAAAGGCGCAGAGGCGCAAAGAAAAAATAGATATGAACCGCAGAGGCGCAAAGGCGCAAAGAGAAATAATCAATAAGACATCCGAGCATTGTTATATAGATTTCTTTGCGCCTCTGCGCCTTTGCGGTTCGAATATTTCTTTACTTCCCGCCTTGGCGGTTCGCAGCATTTCGATATGCAACTGAAACCCGAACAGCTTGCGCAACATCTGAAGAAGAACCTCGCGCCGATTTATTTTATTTATGGCGACGAGTTGCTGTTGGTGCAGGAGGCGGCCGACGCCATCCGCGCTGCGGCGCGTGCGCAGGGTTACACGGAACGCGAGGTGTTCAGTGTTGACCGCGAATTCAGCTGGCAGCAGCTCACCGAGGCGTCCAATAATCTGTCGCTGTTTGCCGAGCGGCGGATACTGGAAGTGCGCATGCCGACCGGAAAACCGGGCGATGCCGGTGGCAAGGCGCTGCGTGAATATGCGTCACGTCCGGCCGAGGACACCTTGCTGTTGATCATCAGCGGCAAACTCGATGCGCAGCAACGCAAATCCAAATGGGTGACCGACCTGGAATCGGCCGGTGTCGGTATACAGATCTGGCCGGTGGATGCCCGCGGACTGCCGATGTGGATACGCCAGCGCATGCAGAGTCTGGGTTTGCAACCTACTGGCGATGCGGTTGCGTTACTGGCCGAGCGCGTCGAAGGCAATCTGCTCGCCTGCGCGCAGGAGATTGATAAGCTCAAACTGGTACAGGGCACCGGCCCGGTCGATGTAGATGTGGTGACGGCCGCCGTTGCGGAATCGGCGCGCTTCGATATTTATGGGCTGGTCGACAGTGCCCTGGCCGCGGAACCCGAACGCAGCCTGCGCATGCTGAATGGGCTGCGCGCTGAGGGTGTCGAACCGGTATTGGTGACCTGGGCGCTGGCGCGGGAGCTGCGCAGTCTCGCCGGCATGGCCTGGGAGATTGCGCAAGGCGAGTCGACCGGCACGGTGATGGGGCGACATCGCGTGTGGAAAAACCGCCAGCAGCTGGTGGGCAAGGCCCTGACACGCCACACATTGACCACCTGGCTGGATTTGCTGAGTGGCTGTGCCCGCCTGGACCGCATGGTCAAGGGCCAGGCGCCGGGCAACCCCTGGGATGAGCTGGTACAATTATGCCTACGCCTCGCCGGCCGACCGTTGTCGCTGACGGGTTGAGGATCTTGATTTGTAGAGTGTGGTGAACGCAGTGAACCGCACCTTGTGAAATCCGATGGGTTGGTGCGGTTCGTTACACTCACCACACCCTACGTTTTACATTTTGACAGTCTGGTATACCCGATGAGCGCTAAAGCCGACAGCCTTAATCTCGACATCGCCAATTACATGCAGGCACTGGGTCAGCGTGCGCGTGATGCCGCGCGCGTGCTCAGCCGTACCGAAACCGGCCCCAAGAATGCCGCGCTGCTGGCCATGGCTGACGCCATCGAGGCGGCACAGGACAATCTGATCAAAGAGAACCGCAAGGATCTCGACGCCGGTAAGGCACGCGGTCTGGACGCTGCCATGCTGGATCGGCTTGAGCTCAACCCGGCCCGCATCGCCGGCATGGCGGAAGGTCTGCGTCAGATCGCCGCGCTGCCCGATCCGGTCGGCAGCATCAGCGATATGAATTATCGTCCGAGCGGCATTCAGGTCGGACGCATGCGCGTGCCGCTGGGTGTCATCGGCATCATTTACGAATCGCGCCCGAACGTCACCGCCGACGCCGCCGGGCTGTGTCTGAAATCCGGTAACGCGGCGATCCTGCGCGGCGGCTCCGAGGCCATTCACTCCAATCAGGCGATTGCCGCCTGCATCCGTGCGGGACTCGTCAAGGCCGGTTTGCCGGAAACGGCCGTGCAGGTGATCGAGACAGCGGATCGTGCCGCTGTCGGCGAATTGCTGCGCATGAAACAATATGTCGATGTGATCGTGCCGCGCGGCGGCAAGGGCCTGATCGAACGCGTCAGCGAAGAATCGCGCGTGCCGGTGATCAAACACCTGCACGGCGTCTGTCATGTCTATATCGATAGCGCCGCGGATCTGGATAAATCAGTGCGCGTCGCGGTCAATGCCAAGACCCAGCGTTTCGGCACCTGCAACACCATGGAGACGCTGCTGGTGCATCAGGACATTGCCGCGCAGGTGTTGCCGCTGTTGGCGCCGGAGTATGCGAAACACAAGGTGGAACTGCGCGGTTGCGAACGTACCCGCGCGATACTGAAAGACGCGATATCGGCAACTGCAGAAGATTGGGATACGGAGTATCTCGCGCCGATACTCTCAATCCGCGTTGTCGATAATCTGGATGCGGCGATCGATCATATTGCGCTGCATGGCTCGCAACATACCGACACCATCATGACCGAAGACTTGACCCGCGCGCGCCGGTTTCTGCGCGAAGTGGATTCCAGTTCGGTCATGGTGAATGCCTCCACACGTTTCGCCGACGGTTTCGAATACGGCCTTGGCGCCGAGATCGGCATCAGCACCGACAAGCTGCATGCGCGCGGACCGGTCGGCTTGGAAGGTCTGACCACGCTGAAGTACATCGTGTTCGGTGATGGGCATATTCGTACTTAGAGTCAAGAGACAAGATGCAAGAGACAAGTCGAAACCGAATGCCAATGCCAGCAGTCCGTGCCCAGGGTTTTAACTTGTCTCTTGTCTCTCGCCTCTTGTCTCTGTATTAACAATGATCGGCATCTTCGGCGGTACCTTCGATCCCATCCATTACGGCCATCTGCGTTGCGCATTGGAAATCGCGGAACAGCTGGAGCTGCGCGAGGTGCGCATGCTGCCCTGTGGTCAGCCGCCGCATCGCGGGGCGCCTATCGCCAGCGCGGCGCAGCGACGCCATGCATTGAAGCTGGCCTTGGCCGGGCAGTCGTTGTTGCGCCTGGATACGCGTGAGCTGGAGCGCGCCGGGCCGTCCTATATGGTCGATACGCTGGCCTCGATACGCGCTGAAATCGGTCAGGGCAGCCTGTGTCTGATCCTCGGCCAGGATGCCTTTAATGGTCTGACGAGCTGGCACCGTTGGGAGCAACTGACAGAGCTGGTGCATCTGGTAGTGATCACCCGCCCCGGGGTGGAGCCCCCCGAAACGGGTCCCCTTGCGGCATTGGTCGAGACGTGCAGCGTCGAGAGTCTTGATGAACTGCGCGCGCGTCCGGCCGGGGCCATCCTGTTCCGAACCGTGACGGCTCTGGGGTTTTCGGCCAGTGGTATCCGCGAGCAGCTAGCGTGTGGTCTCAGCCCGCGCTACCTGCTGCCCGACGCGGTACTCGACTATTTGGTACAAGAAGGCGTATACCGGAATCTCAATTGACATCCGCATCGTAGCGGAAGGATGTAAACCACGTGACTGATACCGTTACCACCGAACAAATGAAGCAATTGGCAGTGACCGCCCTGGAAGATCTCAAGGCGCAGGACATACAGGTCATGGATGTGCGCGGTATGACGTCGATCACCGACGTGATGATCGTCGCCAGCGGCACCTCGGATCGGCACGTCAAGGCGCTTGCCGACAGTGTCGTTGAAGCCGAGAAGAAAGAGGGTGTGGAGCCGATCGGTGTTGAGGGCGAAGGCTCGCGCGAATGGGTGCTGGTCGATCTCGGCGATGTGATTGTGCATGTGATGCACCCGCAAACCCGCGCCTTCTACAACCTGGAGAAGCTCTGGACGGTCGGCGAAGAACAGCGGCTCGCTTTCCGCAAGGCCGACAAGCCCTAGTTCCAGGAGACAGACGGCATGCAGATCCAGCTGATCGCTGTGGGTAATCGCATGCCTGAGTGGGTGAAAGCCGGTTATCAGGAATACGCCAAACGGCTGCCGCGCGAATGCAGCCTCCATCTGGTCGAGATCGCCCCCGGCAAACGGGGCCGCAACGCCGATATCCCGCGTATCGTCCGCGACGAAGGCGAACGCATGCTGGCCGCCATCCCGCGTGACTGCCAGGTGATTGCCCTGGAAGTCGGTGGCAAGCCCTGGTCAACCCCGCAACTGGCAACGCAACTCGAATCCTGGATGCACAGTGGCCGCGACACGGCCTTGCTGGTCGGTGGCCCCGAAGGACTGGACAGCGCCTGCCGGGAACGCGCCGACCAGCTCTGGTCGCTGTCCGCCCTGACCCTGCCGCATCCGCTGGTGCGGGTGATCCTTGCCGAACAACTCTACCGCGCCTGGAGCGTCATGACCGGGCATCCCTATCACCGGGAGTAATAGCGCTTGAGCCGTCAGTACGCTAGGAACGCCAAAAAAACAGATATGAACCGCAAAGGCGCAGAGGCGCAAAGGTAATAAATCGAAAAATCAAAAGCAGTTTTTTTATGTTTTCTTTGCGCCTCTGCGCCTTTGCGGTTCACAAAGCCTTTCTTAGCGGCACTGCTGCAACGCTTCTGGTAGGCTGCGCTACATGAGCGACTTCCACATCTACCTGGCCTCCAATTCGCCGCGTCGACGTGAACTCCTCGACCAGATCGGGGTCACCTTCCGGGTTCTGCAGGTGGAAGTGGACGAAGCGCAACAGCCGGATGACGACGCGGCCGCATTGGTGCAACGACTGGCGTTGGACAAGGCGCGTGCCGGGCGGAAATCGCTGCCGGCGGATGATCGCCGACCGGTGCTGGGTGCGGATACCCTGGTACTCTGCGAAGGACGCATCCTGGGCAAACCGCATGCGCGTGACGCCGGAATGCAGATGCTGGCCGACTTGTCGGATCGTGTGCATGAAGTGCTGACCGCCGTGGCGCTGGTGGATGATCAGCGCGAACAGGTGGAGCTGAATCGCAGCCAGGTGCGCTTCAGGGCGATAGCGCAGAGTGAGGCCGCTGCCTACTGGGATTCCGGCGAGCCGGTCGACAAGGCCGGCGGCTATGCGATCCAGGGTCTAGGCGCGGTGTTTGTCGCCGAACTGGTCGGCAGCTATTCAGGCGTAATGGGCCTGCCGCTGTTCGAGACGGCACGCCTTTTGAAAGAATTTGGTATTGAGATATTGGAGACTAGAAGGGAATAGGCACTGAATAATAGGAGTCAGAGACGAATGGCACTTACTTAAGCCAATTCGGTCCGATGTAGGGCGGGTTAGGCGCGTCGTTTGCGCCGTAACCCGCCAAGCGTGCCGTCAGGCACACCTTAATGGCGTTGTGTTGCTTCGCATCGCCTGTCGGGTTACGCAAACTGCGCTAACCCGACCTACATTAGGCTTAAGTAAGTGCCGTCTCTGACCCCTATTATTCCCCTGGTCCCTCGCCCTGACTATGAGCGAAGAAATTCTAATCAACGTGACACCGCAGGAGACCCGCGTGGCGGTGGTCGAAAACGGTGTGCTTCAGGAAGTGCTGATCGAACGCTCGCGGGCCTTGGGTCTGGTCGGCAACCTCTACAAGGGTGTCGTCAGCCGCGTCCTGCCCGGCATGCAGGCGGCCTTTATCGACATCGGACTGGAGCGCGCCGCCTTTCTGCATGCCTCCGACATTGTTTCCCATGAACTCGAAGAGCTGCGTTCCGAAGGGCGCCGCAATGAAACCATCACGCAGCTGTTGCGTGAAGGCCAGGAAATCCTGGTACAGGTCATCAAGGATCCGCTCGGCACCAAGGGCGCGCGTTTGACGACCCATATCACTATCCCTTCGCGCTATCTGGTGTTCATGCCGGATGTCAGCAATGTCGGTGTCTCGCAGAAGATCGAAGACGAAATCGAACGCGCGCGTCTGAAGGAGATTGTGCTGGCGAACAGCAATGGCGAGGCGCATGGCTTTATCGCGCGCACCGCGGCCGAAGGCGCATCCGCCGAGGCGTTGATCGCGGACATGGAATTTCTGCGCAAGCTGTGGACATCCATCCGCGAGCGCGCACAAACCGCCGCGCCCGGCAGCATGGTGCATGAAGACCTGCTGCTGGCATTCCGGGTGCTGCGCGATCTGGTCGGTGACGAGGTCGAGAAAGTGCGCATCGATTCGCGCGAGACCTTCCAGAAGATCAGCCAGTTTGCCCAGGAGTTTATTCCGGAGGTTTGTGACTGCCTGGAATATTATCCGGGCGAGCGCCCGGTGTTCGATCTTTATGGCGTGGAAGATGAAATCCAGAAAGCGCTGGAGCGCAAGGTGCAGCTCAAGTCCGGCGGCTATCTGATTATCGATCAGACCGAGGCCATGACCACCATCGACGTCAACACCGGCGCCTATGTCGGCCACCGCACTCTGGAAGAAACCATTTTCAAGACCAATTTGGAAGCGGCGCAGGCCATTGCGCGGCAACTGCGACTGCGTAATCTCGGCGGTATCATCATTATCGACTTCATAGACATGACCGATGAAGATCACAAGCGTCAGGTGCTGCGCGCGCTGGGAAAGAGTCTGGAGCGCGATCACGCCAAGAGCCATATCAGCGAGGTATCCAGTCTGGGTCTGGTGCAGATGACGCGCAAGCGTACCCGCGAAAGTCTGGAGCATGTGTTGTGTTCCACCTGCCCGACCTGCAGCGGACGCGCCTCGCTCAAAACACCCGAAACGGTGTGTTACGAAATCTTCCGTGAAATTCTCCGTGAGGCGCGCCAGTTCGATGCCCAACAGTTACTGGTATTGGCGGCGCAGGAAGTCGTCGATCTGTTGCTGGATGAGGAATCGACCAGTCTTGCCGAACTGGAATCCTTTATTGGCAAACCTATCAAGCTTCAGGTTGAGTCGCTCTACACCCAGGAGCAATACGACGTGGTGTTGCTGTAATGTTGAAACAGCGTCGTCTTTCATCCCGCCGGTGCTCGCCGGCAATACCGCAACACTGAGTTCCGATGCTGCGGCGACTGCTCTCGATTCTCTGGTATTCAAGCGCGGCATTGGTCGTGGTCGTGGCGTTGGGTTTCAGCCTGGCGCGTCTGACCCTGCCGATGTTGGAATCGCGCGCCGGTCAGCTGGAAACCCTGATTAAAGATGCGGTCGGTCAGGAGGTGCAAATCGGGCATCTGGAAATCAGCTGGCGCGGCTTGGGCCCAGAAGTGCGCGTCTACGATTTCGCCGTCAATGACCAAACCACTTCGCAAGCCTTGCTGACGGCACGTGAGCTGCGTATCGATATTTCACTCCTGCGTTCGTTATGGGTCTGGCGCCCCGTGCCTTCGCGTTTGGTATTGCTGGGCAGCGAAGTGAATATCTATCGCGACGCTGCAGGGCGTTTGGCCGTGCAGGGCGTTCACCTGCGTTCGCGGAAAATGAATCCCTGGCTGGTCGTGTTCGGGCAGCCGCATGTTGAACTGCGTGATATCCGCTTGCACTGGCATGATGCGCTGGAACAGATCCCGGATCTGGTTCTTAGCGATGTGGATTTACGGATGCGTAATCGTGGTGATCGTCATCAGGTCGAAATGGATCTGCAATTGCCGGCTGAGTTCGGTTCGCGACTCCAGTTGATCATTGATCTGACCGGTGCGGCCGATAGGCCCGATGATTGGCAAGGCAAGCTGTATGTTGCAATCGAACAGGCGCCGCTGGCGCGTTGGTTGGCGCAACGTTTACCCGAGGGCTGGCAGCTGGACGGCGAACTGAACGGGGCGTTCTGGCTGAATCTGCAAGCGAGCAAGCTGCAGCATGCGCAGGGCAAACTGGATATCAATGCGCTGCGGGTCAGTAATGGTACTGCCGATGAAAGTCCGTTGTTTGCGGCGCAACGCGTGGCGACGCGCCTGGATTATCGCCAAGTCGCGTCTGCGCAGACTATTTCCGGATGGACGCTCAATCTTGATCAGTTGCAGGTGCGGCAGGACGACGGCGACTGGCCGGAGACCGGATTGACGCTGGCGATAGCGCCGCTGTCTGATATCGGTGCAGAGGGCGGTGCGCGGACCGGGCAGCGGATGCAGGTCGCGGTGGACTACCTGCGCATCGAGACGGTGTTGCCGCTCCTGGCGCGTTATCTGAAAGTGAACGACGCACAACATGCGTTAGTGCAGCAGCTTGGCATTGAGGGTGAGCTGCGCAAGCTGCAGCTGGCCTTTGTTCACAGCGACGGCCAGTTCAGCGATTTCATGTATCAGACGCGTTTCAATGAACTGCACAACACCGCTGCCGAAAAATTTCCCGGTGTGTCGGCACTGAGCGGCAAGCTGGCAGGTAACCCGCAGCGTGGGGTTCTGGAGCTCGACAGCCACGATGCACAGATTGTGTTTCCGAACCTGTTTCGTGAACCCTTGCAGCTGAGTACCCTGATTGGGCGTGTCGATTGGCAGCACCAGGCGGATCGACTGCGTATCGAAACCAGCAGTCTGCTAGCGGCAAACGACGATATCAGCACGCGCTCCCGGTTACGGTTGGATATCCCCAATGATGGTGGCAAACCGCTGCTGGATCTGCAGTCGACCTTCGTGGAGGGTCGGGTGCAATCAACCTACAAATATCTGCCCGTCGGTATTATGCCGGCGCATACAGTGGAATGGCTGGACCGTGCCCTGGTCAGTGGTCGAGTGAGTTCCGGTGGGGTGCTCTATCAGGGGCGTCTCGGTGATTTCCCTTTCGATAATGCCACAGGGCGTATGGAAGTGCGGGCATCGGTGACCGATGCGGTGCTGGATTACAAGGAAGGTTGGCATCGCATCGAAGGCTTGGAAGCGGAACTCGCCTTTATCAATCGAAGTATGCAGATCCGCGGCGTGGCCGGCAAAGTGCTCGGTAGTGATCTGCAGGAAGTCGATGTGCGTATCGATGATCTGGCCCACGCGCGGCTGACAATCAATGGCGGTGCGGCCGGTAGTCTGGCGTATATGTTGCGCTTTGTTCAGGAGAGTCCGATTGGGGTTGGTGCGGAAAAGGCGTTAAACGCGATACAGGCAACCGGCAATGCGCAACTCAAACTCGGCCTGATGATACCGCTGGCAGAGCATAAACCGGCCGAGGTCGATGGTCGCTTGCAGTGGACGGACAATGGTTTGGCACTGACAGAGTGGGATATCGCGCTGGAGAAGTTGACCGGCGAATTGCAGTTTACGCATAAGAGTGTGAGTGGACAGGACCTGCACGGGAATCTGCTCGGCGTGCCGGTGAAGATCAACGTTGATGATGTTCCGTCAGGCGGCGTTAATTTTGCACGGGTACGGACCACGGGGCGCCTGCCTTTGCTGGACAGGCTGCGCAAATCCGGCGGCTCGTTCGGGGAACGCTTTACCGGTAGCAGTGACTGGCTGACGACATTGTTTATCCCAATGCAGAGCAGTGATGCATCGGCCCGGGTTGAAGTGCAATCGGATCTGCAGGGTATTGGCATAGATCTGCCGCAGCCGTTCGGTAAACCGGCGGAAGAGACACGCAACCTGGTGCTGCGTGCCGAGTTGAAAGCGCAAGCATTGGGGCCATTGAAGCTCCAGTATGCTGAACACAGTGCGGCCTTCGAGCTTGAGACTCGTGATGCCGGACAGGTGTTGTCACGCGGCACCCTGAAACTTTCGGGCACCGATGCGCAGCTGCCCAAGACTGCAGGTATTCAGGTGTTGGGCAGCCTGCCGGTGTTTGTCTGGGATGAATGGCGCGCGCTGTTGAACGGTGGTGCGGCGGCGGGCAATCTTCACGGGCTGGATGTGAATCTGGAGGACGTCGCGGCCTTTGGCCGGCATTTTCAGCAACTGCAGATCAAGGCGCAGCGTGGCGCGGACGGCTGGGAGGCGCAACTGGAGGGGCCGGATGTGGAAGGTCGTCTGGAGATCCCCTCGGCTGCGACCGTGCCATTGCGCTTGCGTCTAGCTCATCTGACGCTGCCGCCGCAGGATAGCGAGGCGCCAACGTCGGCATTTAATCCAGGTGATCTTCCCGCCCTGGATCTGGAGGTGCAGCAATTACAGCTGCACGATATGGATCTGGATCAGGTTACGCTTACCACGCATCCGATCAGTACCGGTATAGCCGTGGATGCGCTGCAGGTGAATGCTGACTGGATGACTGTAACCGCCAACGGTGAGTGGACGCAGCAGAATGGCCAGGATGCCTCGCGCTTCCGGATTGGCGTACAGGATGGTGACCTGAGCAAAATGTTGTCGGCTTTCGGTTATGCTGGCAGTGTCGAGGGAGGTGACACCCAGGGCGAGATCGATGCCAACTGGCCGGGCACGCCCACGGATTTCACGCTCGCCGAACTGGAAGGCAGCCTGGAAGCACGCATCGGCAAAGGTCGCTTGCTGAATGTCGAGGCCGGTGCCGGGCGTGTATTCGGATTGTTCAACCTGCAGGGCCTGCGCCGGCGCCTGTCGCTGGATTTCAGCGATGTGTTCGAGAAGGGTTTCAGCTTCGATCACATCAAGGGCAAATTCAGTCTGCTGGACGGTGACGCTTATACTAATGATCTGGAGATTGAAGGCCCGGCGGCACGCATCGAGATCTCGGGGCGCACCGGCTTGGCAAAGCAGGATTATGATCAGCTGGTGACGGTTTATCCGCATGTGCAGTCGACTCTCCCGATTGCCGGCGCATTGGCGGGTGGGCCGGTGGTGGGAGCAGCGCTGCTGCTGGCGGACAAGCTGTTTGCGCAGCAACTGGAGGATTTGACCAGCTTTGCGCACTATCAGTACACCGTAACCGGTAGTTGGGATGACCCCCAGTTCAAGCAACTGCCGCGGGAACCGGCACGGCCCTTGCCAAAAGATTCAGCCAAAGACCAGTAATGATCAGGCAGATCACGCGATAGGCAGAAACAGGAATGAGGATGATGCGACGGCGATTAATGAGTGACAGCGTAGTCAGGATTGGCGCGATGCCACTGACACTGTGCCCGCGTTCGGAGGTCGGCGCATGACCAAAGTGGCCTGTATCCAGATGGCCTCCGGGCCAAACCTGGCGGCGAATCTGTACGAGGCCGAGAAGCTCATCTATCAGGCTGCCAACCAGGGCGCCAAGCTGGTGGTGTTGCCGGAAAATTTCGCCATCATGGGCTTGAAGGAGACCGACAAGGTGGCGGTGCGCGAGGCCGATGGCAAGGGTCCGATGCAGGAATTCCTGGCCCAGCAGGCGCTGCGCCATAAGGTCTGGCTGGTCGCCGGCACGATACCGCTGGTCGCCGATGACCCCGGCAAGGTGCGCGCGGCCTGTCTGGTGTTCGACGATCAGGGTCAGCGCGTCGCGCGCTACGACAAGATCCACCTGTTCGATGTGCAAGTGGTGGGTAGCGATGAACGTTACACCGAATCCGAAACTATCGAGCCAGGCAACGAACTGGTGGTCATCGACACGCCTTTCGGCCGGTTGGGGTTGGCGATCTGCTATGACCTGCGCTTTCCGGAACTGTTCCGCGCCATGCTCGACCAGGGCATGGAAATGGTGGCCGTGCCCTCGGCCTTCACCGCCATCACCGGCCGTGCGCATTGGGAAGCCTTGGTGCGTACCCGGGCTATCGAAAATCTCTGTTATGTGTTTGCCGCGGCTCAGGGTGGCTACCACATAAACGGACGTGAGACGCATGGTGACGCCATGATCATTGATCCCTGGGGTACGGTGCTGGATCGTTTGCCGCGTGGCTCGGGTGTGGTTTGTGCTGAGGTGGATGTCGCGCGTGTGCGCAGTACCCGTCGTAACTTCCCCGCCGTGGATCATCGCCGACTGCAGTGCGGCACGGGCAGAGTGAGAGACAAACATTGAAGTAACTGCGTGCGCTCTGTCATGCCGACTGGAATAAATGTTGAATTGTTCCGAGATCACTGGGCGGCATACGCCGCCCAGTGCGTCGGCCCCACTTATTGACCGGCGGGTGGCTGTCCCTGACCTTGATCAGCCGGGGCGGACTCTGGCTGTTGCGGGGCGGCACTGTCGGTAGTGCCACCCTCCTGATTTTGACCACATGCAGCTAGAACGCCTGCCAGAGCCAGCATTGCAAACCAACTGACAATGTTCTTGATCATAAGAATTTATTCCTCTGTGAAGTAGACATTTACCGCGTCCGGCGCGGCGCGGTATATCCTGCACAGGTCTATGTGCCGGAGCAATAGCCTGATCAGGACGTTGATATTGAATCAGGTGTCAATGTACCGGACAGACGGCACGGAAATTACCTTTGGGGTTGAGTCCGACCACCCGCATCGCGTACCTTTGTCTCCCCCTTGCAGTGATGATGAAACTATCCATGACGGCCTCCAGCCTTGAACTAGCCCGCGAGCACCTGCTTGCCCCCGCCGGTATCGGCGACAGCGATATCTCCAGAGTACTCGACCGCCTGCTGGGGCATGCTGTCGACAGCGGCGATCTGTATTTCCAATCCACCCGCTTCGAGTCCTGGGTGCTGGAAGACGGCATCGTCAAAGAAGGCAGCCACAGCATCGAACAGGGTGCCGGCGTGCGCGTCATCAGCGGCGACAAGACCGGCTTCGCCTACTCCGACGAGATTGTCATGCCCGCGCTGATCGATGCCTCGAAGCAGGCGCGTGCGATCGCGCGCAGTGGTCGACAAGGCGGTATGCAAGCCTGGCGTCCGACCGGCGACCTCGGTCTGTATCGTCCGGTCGACCCGCTGGATTCCCTGAGCGCCGATGAGAAGGTCGATCTGCTCAAACGCGTCGATGCCGCGACCCGCGCCATCGATCCACGCATCCAGCAAGTGATCGTCAGTATCGCCGGTGTGCATGAAGTCATGCTGGTCGCCGCCAGTGACGGCACGCTGGCCGGCGACATCCGACCGCTGGTGCGTCTCAATGTATCGGTGATTGTCGAAGACAAGGGCCGTCGCGAACAGGGCAGCAGTGGCGGCGGCGGTCGCGGCGGCTATGAAATATTTTTTGAAAACGACAGTGCCTTCGAGCATGGCCGCGAGGCGGTGCGTCAGGCGCTGTTGAATCTCGAAGCGGTCGATGCGCCGGCCGGCAACATGACTGTGGTGCTTGGTCCGGGTTGGCCGGGCGTGCTGCTGCATGAGGCCATTGGTCATGGCCTCGAAGGTGATTTCAATCGCAAGGGCACGTCGGCGTTTGCCGGTCGCGTCGGTCAGAAAGTGGCCTCGGAACTCTGCACCGTGGTCGATGACGGTACGCTGCCAGGCCGGCGCGGTTCACTGAATATCGACGACGAGGGCACGCCGACCCAATGCACCACGCTGATCGAAAAGGGCGTGCTCAAGGGCTACATGCAGGACAAGATGAACGCCGGTCTGATGGGCGTGGCGCCGACCGGTAATGGTCGTCGTGAATCCTATGCGCATCTGCCGATGCCGCGCATGACCAACACCTATATGCTCGCCGGCGAATCAGATCCCGAAGAAATCATTCGTTCGGTGAAGAAGGGTCTGTATGCCGTGAATTTCGGTGGCGGTCAGGTGGATATCACCTCGGGTAAATTCGTGTTCTCCGCCAGCGAGGCCTATCTGATCGAGAACGGCAAGGTCACGCGCCCAGTGAAAGGCGCGACGCTGGTCGGCAACGGCCCGGATGTACTGACGCGCGTGTCGATGGTCGGTAATGACCTGAAACTTGACCAAGGTGTCGGCACCTGCGGCAAGGAAGGTCAAAGCGTACCTGTCGGCGTAGGTCAGCCGACCTTACGGGTGGATGGATTGACGGTGGGTGGCACGAGCGCTGGCTAGGTCTGTTTTTTTAACTGCGTTTTTTGAACCGCCATGACGCCAAGGTCGCCAAGGTCGCCAAGAACAGAATCTCGAACCGCCAAGGCGCCAAGAACGCCAAGAAAGATTAATGTAACTGCGGACACGCAAAGCTGTTGTGTGGGCCGGGTGAGTCGCCCTGTTGTATGTGACCGTTTGAATGCGAGTTCTTTCTGGTTTTTTACTTCGATTAATCTTGGCGTTCTTGGCGCCTTGGCGGTTCAAACA
>Ga0180009_10001925_pt1 | contig 24642 bp, 26 predicted proteins | sample OS_PC_MetaG_FD_123537 | JGI IMG/M metagenome (GOLD analysis project Ga0180009, IMG submission 123537) | Groundwater microbial communities from the Aspo Hard Rock Laboratory (HRL) deep subsurface site, Sweden - OS_PC_MetaG | ecosystem: Environmental > Aquatic > Deep subsurface > Groundwater...
CTTTCGTCCGGGTTGGGACAAGATTTCGTATCTATTTTGGGGATTCAGGCGGTTTTTTGTCTCCTCTGAAAGAGACCTCTTGCGTGTGAAGCAGGCGCTCTAACCACTGAGCTAACCGCCCGAACATCAGCTATTTTACCCCAAAACGGGGGTATTGTAAATTATAGACTTTTTGGTACTATGACTAAATTTTTAGTTTGCACAAAGCACAACTCTGCCCGGCATATGTTATAATGACGAGCGAGGAAGGGTACTTGGAACATAGTAGTAAGACGAAAAAACCGGAAAAACCAGTCATAATCGTCGGCATGCCGGCTTATAACGAGGAGAATTATATTGGCAGCGTTGTCCTGCAGGCACGGCAGTTTGCCGACGAGGTGGTGGTAGTTGACGACGGCAGCTCCGACCGCACTGCGCAAGTAGCCCGGCTTGCCGGCGCCACGGTTGTCCAGCACCAGAAAAACAGTGGCTATGGCGCCACCGTCCAGACCGTGCTTGCCGAAGCGAAGAAAAGAAATCCAGATGTACTGGTGTTGCTTGACTCTGATGGCCAGCATAATCCCGAGGAGATGTCGTCCTTGGTGGACGCCATCCTGGATGGCGCTGATGTGGTCGTCGGGTCACGAAAGATAAAAAGCGAAGACATACCAGCTTATCGCAAATTCGGGCAAAAAATCATTTCTTATTTCACCCGCGTACTTTCCCGGAGCACATTATCTGACACCGAGTCGGGATTCAGGGCCTTTTCAAGAAAAGCAATAAACGTGCTTGAACCCAAAGAGCAGGGGATGGCAATCTCGGCGGAGACCATATCAGAGGCCACGGCCAAAGGGCTCAAAATCGCCGAGGTTCCTGTCTCAGCTATTTATACCAGAGATGGCTCAACGCTGAACCCTGTTAAGCACGGCGTCGGTGTTCTGAATCGGGTGCTGGTGATGATATCGGAGAGGAGACCTCTTCTATTTTTTGGACTGGCTGGCAGCATCTCCGTAATTCTGGGCATTGCGGCCGGTGTTATCGTTTTGAGAGCCCTTTTTACCATTAACGAAGTGGCCGTGGGCACCGCGATGGTGGCAATGCTCCTGATTACGGTTGGGGTGTTGTGTATCTTTGCTGGCGTAATACTGAACGTACTTGTGAAGCGGATACGCGATTCACTGTAGGGATGAAGACAGATTGGAATAAATTTCCAGGAAAATTCAGTCGATTTATAGAAAGCGCTGTCTTTATCTTCTGTCAAGCCAACGGTTTACGTTTAATCGATTCAAATAACGTTCACTACGGTTAGATTTCATTAAGTAATGGGTAAATTATGAAGTATTTTATCACCGGTGGCGCTGGGTTCATCGGCAGTCATCTGGTCGACCGCCTGACAAATACAGGATTGGTTACCGTCTACGATAACCTGAGTTCCGGGAAACGTGAGTTCATCAGCCAGCATTTAAATAATCCCAATTTCAAATTTATTCAGGCTGACGTTCTGGATCGAGGTCAACTGTCGACGGCAATAAAAGGCAGTGATGTCGTCTTTCATATGTCAGCCAACCCGGACGTGAGACTCGGGCAACACGATACTGCAGCCGACCTGAATCAGGGAACCATTGCCACATATGATGTCCTGGAGACTATGCGAAGACAGGGTATCGGTAAAATCATTTTTGCCTCAAGCAGCGTTGTGTATGGTGAAATATCCGGCGAGCCTGCTTCTGAAGACCATGGTCCATTGCAGCCCATATCTCTTTATGGAGCCGCCAAGCTTGCCAGTGAGGGCCTGATTACAGCATTCTGCCATCTCTTTAATATGCAGGCGTGGATTTTTCGCTTTGCCAATGTCGTTGGCCCGAGGGCAACCCACGGTGTAATTTACGATTTCATTAATAAACTGAAAAAAAATAACGAGGAACTGGAAATACTCGGTGACGGCAAACAGTCAAAGCCCTACATACATGTCAGCGATTGCGTGGATGGCGTGTTATACGGTCACCAGCATTCCGATGGACAGGTCAACGTTTTTAACCTGGGCAATCATGACATGGTCGATGTCACGACAATAAGTCGCATACTTTTGGAACAGATGGGGCTGTCCGAGGTTACGTTGAGATACACGGGAGGAAGCCGGGGCTGGCCGGGAGATGTCCCCCGTATCTGCCTGGAAACGTCAAGAATGGAAAAACTGGGCTGGAAGCCGAAATACAGTTCTGAAGAGGCAATTCGTCTGGCGATAAAGGAGATACTGGCTGAGTCGGCCTGAGGAACCAACCATGCAGGCGGTCATATTGGCAGGTGGTCTGGGCACCAGACTGGGAGAATTGACCAGAGCTATGCCCAAAGTAATGATACCGTTCCACGGTAAGCCTTTTCTCTATTACGTCGTACGGCTTCTGGAAAACCAGGGTATAAAAGACATCGTCATATGCGCTGGCTATCTAGGAGAGCAGGTAAGGGACTTCTTTGGTGATGGACGCGAAATGGGCGTGGACATAAAATACAGCGAGGAAGGTAAAAAATTACTTGGCACCGGGGGTGCGCTGAAACGGGCACGGGATATGCTGGATAGCTACTTCCTGGTGCTTAACGGGGATACCTACCTGCCGATTGATTACCATGAAGTGGAAGAGAGGTATTTGCAGCTCGGACGGAAGGCCCTTATGGTGGTCTATAATAATGAAGTGGATACCGGTGTGAGAAATAATATCGCTCTTGACAATGATAAAATGGTGGTAAGATATGATAGGGAAGGAGTATCACCGGAACTGAATTATGTGGAAGCGGGCGCGGTAATCCTCCGGAAAGAAGTACTGGATTTCGTCCCGGGGGGGGTGCCGATTTCTCTTGAAGACGGGATATATCGTTACTTAATAGAACAAGGGGAGCTGGCTGCTCATATCATAAGGCAGCGGTTTTATGATATCGGAACGCCGGAACAGCAGCAGGTTTTTGAAGGAGTTGTGAAAAAGGTGCCGTGATGATAATTACGCGAACTCCATTCAGAATCAGCTTTGTCGGTGGCGGGACCGATTTGCGTGAATTCTACCGGAATGAACCCGGGGCCGTGGTGAGCACAGCGATAAACCGATACATGTACATCATCGTTAACAAACGCTTCACCGATGCCATCAGGGTAAGTTACTATGCCAAAACGGAAATAGTTGACAGCGTCGACGAAATACGTCATCCGTTAGTCAGAGAAGCCTTGAAATTGGTCGGAATCCGGAGTGGAATAGAGATTGCCTCGGTGGCCGATGTTCACGCCGGGGCCGGCCTCGGTTCTTCTGGCAGCTTCACCGTAGGCTTGCTCAATGCTCTCTATGGCTATAAGGGAATTCTCAAGTCCGCCGAAGAACTTGCCAGAGAAGCATGTCACATTGAGATTGACATTCTGGGCGAGCCTATCGGCAAACAGGACCAGTACATCACTGCTTATGGTGGCCTCCGTTATTTTCAGTTCAATACCGATGAAACTGTCACTACCGAACCGATTATCTGGTCATCGGAACGTAAAGACGAACTGGTGCAAAACCTGCTGCTGCTGTATACCGGCGATATCCACCAAGCTAGCAGCATTCTACAGGAGCAGAAAGAGCAAACTCAGCAGCCGGATAAAATGGCGAGCCTGAGGAAAATGCGTGATATGGCTGTTGATTTAAAAGAACAGCTCAACAGTAATGCTACCGCAAATGCTTTCGGCGAGATGCTGCATAACGGATGGCAGTTGAAGAAGGAACTGGCCAGTGGCATCAGTAATGACAAGATCGATGACTGCTATGAAAAAGCACTGAACGCCGGAGCGATTGGTGGCAAAGTGCTCGGTGCCGGGGGAGGGGGTTTTCTGCTGCTGTACTGCCCGCAATCGAAGCAGCCGCAGGTCAGAGAAGCGCTCAACGACCTGTCGGCTCTGGAATTCTCCTTCGAACCGGAGGGGAGTAAAATAATCTATGTCATTTAATCATTGGATAGAGGTGATACGATGAAATCTGAGCATGAGATAATCGGTGATTACCTGAAAGGATTGCGTTCCTGCCTTGAGGAGATTGCAGAAAAGGACGTAATTGAAATAGTTGACATAATTATGAAGGCCTGTTCGGATGGCAAGAAAGTGGTATTTATGGGCAACGGCGGCAGCGCGACCACGGCATCCCACTTTGCCCGCGACATCAGTATAGGTACGGCGAAAGAAGGAAAACCGCGGGTTCGAGCCATCAGCCTGGCGGATAGTATTGCCGCCATTACCTCACTGGCTAACGACGTAGGTTACAATTCGGTCTTTAAAGAGCAGCTAATTGGGCAGGTGGACAAGGGAGACGTGGTTATCGGTATAAGCGCGTCGGGTAATTCGCCCAACGTGCTGGAGGCAATGGAATACGCTCGCAGCGCCGGGGCGATAACAGTGGGCTTTATCGGCTTCGGCGGTGGCAAGCTGAAGGGGTTATCGGATAAATCCATCGTGCTGTCAAGTCGGGACTACGGCCAGGTGGAGGACACTCATCTGGTTCTGGACCATATCTTCACCTGTCTGGTTAAAGAGAGGATAGCTGGTGGCTAACCGCGCCGTCTTTCTCGACCGGGATGACACAATGGCGAGAGATGTATCGTATTGCAGTCGTCCCGAGGATTTTGAGCTTTTCCCAAATACCGCCAAAGCAATCAAGTTACTCAACGAGCATGGTTATAGCGTAATCGTGGTTACCAATCAGTCCGGCGTTGCCCGCGGCTATTTCACCGAGGATGTGCTCGACCAGATTCACCGCAAAATGCTGCGCCAACTAGCCGAAGGGGGCGCCCGGATTGACGGCATTTATTACTGCCCTCACCACCCTGATGATAACTGTGAATGTCGCAAGCCAAAGCCGCAAATGATTCTGCGGGCGGTGAACGAACATGATATCGACCTTAAACGGTCCTTCGTGGTGGGTGACAAACCTCTGGATATTCGGCTTGGCCAAAATGTGGGCTGCCGTACCGTGTTGATTCCATCTGACCCCGGTGAGAATGATTCCAAATCGTCTTCGCCTGATTACACTGCGCCCGACCTTTACCAGGCTGCATTGTGGATTATCAATCAGAAATGAAAATCCTTGTGGTATCCGAATATTTTTTCCCCTATGGTGGTGCCGAATTATCGCTGTGGGAATTGTGTCGCACGCTGACCCGTAAAAGCCACCAGATTCACGTTATCACCGCCCGACGCAACGGAGAACCTGATTACGAGGGCAAAGAAGGAATAGAAATATTCCGACCGTTTCCCACGGGAAATCTTGTACGCCGGTTTATCTTCGCTGTGAAGCTGCATTCATATCTGAAAAAGTGGCTGCAGGAAAGGGAAATCGATATCATCTATAACCTGGGCTATGTCCCTACCATACCGGCAACACGGCTCGCCCGCAGATATGGCGTGCCGTCGATTACGCTGCTGGGTCATTTCTGCGGCCGTAAATGGTTCCGGCTGGCAAATCCGCTTTTGGCTTTGTTCAACTATATCACGGAAATATTGACCATACGGTTGGGTAAGCACAACACTCTGGTGGTGCAGTGTCCAGACACGGCGAATAAGGTATCCGCCAGTACAAAAGCAGAAATTGAGGTCATATGCAATACCCTGCTGGACCCGGCGGCAATTAAACGGACAAGAGAAGGGACAGATTTCAAAAAAGTACGCGAGGATTTAGGCATTGAAGAAGATGAGCTATTTCTCCTACATGTTGGGGCACTGATACGAACCAAAAACGTTTATAACTTGATAAAAGTCTTAGCCGGCTGGGAGCAGAAATTCAAACTGGTCCTTGTCGGGGATGGTCCGGAACGCGCCAGAGTTGAAAAACTAATCCAGCGGCTGAATCTGGCAGGAGAAGTTACCTTGCTTGGGAAAAGGCCACATGATGAAACACTGTCAATAATAAGGTCATGCGATGTCCTGCTCTTGTCCTCAATATGTGAACAGGTGCCCAATGTGGTGCTGGAAGCGCTGGCTCTGGGAAGGCCGGTTATCGCCACCAGGGTTGGAGGGGTACCGGAGATAAAATCGCCAAATCTGCATCTGGTAGATAGGCTTGAAGAAATCGGACAGGTTATCGACAGTGGCGTTGAAGCAGTGGAAGAAGATATAATTATGCAGGAATACTCGCTGGATAAGGTTAGCGAACAATATGAAGGGTTGTTCTTGCGCCTTGCTGGCTCTAAAATGAAGGATAATCAGGTGTAACATGGCACTGAAAGAGAAACTGCTGAGCGGTGAGAAAACCATCGGTATCTGGGGAATCGGCTACATCGGTTACTCATCAATGGCCCATTTCGCCAACCGGGGTGTCAGGTGCCTGGGAACGGACGTTGATACCGGCAAAGTCGACCAGATAAACCAGGGTGTGCTGCCAATACGCAATATCGAATACTGGCTTGGCTTTGACACCAAACCGCTGGTCATCTCCGGCATGATGAAGGCAACCGGCGAATGGCAGCAGCTTATCAGCGAAGATATACCGGTACATTTGGTATGCATCCCCACAGAAAAAGATGATGTGCCCTATGATGGAATTCTTATCGATGTGGTGGAGAAGCTATCCGGTTTCAATAAAAAGAGTATAAAATCGCCACCGCTCATCATTATTGAGTCAACGCTAACCCCTAACGCAACCGAGCAGATAATCATACCTGCCTTCGATAAGAAGGGGATGAAGGTGGGCAAAGATATACTGGTTGGTGTGGCACCGCGCCGCGATTGGTTTATAAGTCCGGAGAAAAGTCTGAAGAACCTGCCGAGGGTGGTGGGAGGTACTACATCTGAGACTACAGCACTGATGAAAGAAGTCCTGAGCATAGTCTGCGACACCATACTGCCGGCTAAAGACCATCGACACGCCGAACTGGTCAAGAGCATCGAGAATGCCTACCGGCATGTGGAAATCACGCTGGCAAATCAATTATCGCTGGCCTATCCCGATATCGATATGCGCGAAGTTCTGGCGCTGGTGGGCACCAAATGGAATATTGGCACCTACCATCCCAGCTTTGGCACCGGAGGCTACTGCATCCCCTTATCAAGCCAGTACGTTCTCTCCGGTACCAAAAGTGCCGATAAACTCAGTATTTTGAACTCGGCAATTGAAACCGACCGCAATCTACCTTTTATGGTTGCGGAGACTGTCGTTAAAAAAGGTGCCCGGAAAGTGGGCATTCTCGGGCTAGCTTATAAAGGAGACCTCAAGGTTCATACTCTAAGCCCGACTTTGCGCATCGTGGCCTATCTGAAAGAGAAGGGCATTGCGGTGAAGGTACACGACCCGTACTACACGGCAGAAGAGGTCAAGCAGATATGTGACGCCGAAACGTTCCGTTTTCCCGATGACCTCGGCCAGTTTGATACCATATTGATTGTCGCTGACCACAGGGATTACCAGGCAATACCCCGAAATCGGATTTTAAGCAATCTTAAAACATGCAAACTGATTCTGGATAACGTGGGCATATGGAACGAATTCAATCTTGGCGAAATGGGGATCGAATATCATGTCGCAGGCACCGAGCACTGGCTGGGCAAGTAAAAAAGGACGTGGTAATCAGAAGCGCAAAGTGTTGATTACCGGTGGCAGCGGATTTCTGGGCAGGCATCTGGTGAAAAAGCTGCTGGACAAATATGAAGACCTGGAAGTCAGCGCGATTGCCCGGAGCGGTGAAGGCATCATCAGACTGCTTTCCGTATGTCCCAGCGACAGGTTTGAACCCATTATCGGAGACGTCAGGGACGAGGAAATATTACAGTTTGCCCTGAAAGATATAGATACCGTGGTACATCTGGCAGCGATGAAATACATCAATCTCTGCGAGTTATCCCCGTCTGAAGCCATCTCGATTAACGTCCACGCCACGACAAGCCTGCTCAAATTGTTCAAAGGTAATACCTTTATCAGTATGTCTACCGATAAGGCTGTGGAGTCCTCCAGCTGCTATGGCGCCACCAAGTTAATTGTGGAAAAGATGACGCTGGCTGAGGCTGATAAAAATACCAACAAACGATTTATGGTAGTCAGGTCAGGGAATATTTTCGGCTCTACAGGCAGTGTTATTGAAAATTGGCATCGGCAGATAAAGCGGAACAATGAAATCACGGTATCTAATCCGGAGATGACACGCTTTTTCATTAATGTGGATGAACTCGCTGAATACATTATCACCATCCTGGAGAATGGGGAAAGCGGCAAGATATATATACCGCCACAGAGAGTTATTCAGATAGGGGATTTGGCGCAGGCCTTTATCGAGTTGTACGGAAATAAGACAACGATGATGAAAGTAGTCGGCCAGTTTCAGGGTGAAAAAATGCACGAGAAGCTTTTCATGCCTGGAGAAGACGTGGTTACAGATATGATGCACCGTACCTCCGAGCAGGGGAAGAAACTCAGCCTTGATGAAATTAAGACATGGCTGCAAAGGCACGCCGCTGATAAAGACTTCTAATCGCCGGGGCTCGCAGATGCTGGTTGAGAAACTGAGCAATGAGGAAGAATGGGAACAGTTCATTGTCAATGCTGCTGGAGGAACTTTCTACCACGCCCTCCAATGGAAAAGAGTTCTCGAAGAATCGTTCTCCTTTGACACTGAATATCTGGTAATACGCGATGAATCTGGCCATCTGGTTGGCGTATGCCCTTTTGCCCTGACGAAAAAACTGGGGTTCTTCAGAATTCTGGACTCATTGCCCGAATCAGATTTTGGCGGCCCGCTGGTCGAAGCTTCAAAGGCACCGGCGGCGCTTAAAGCACTCAACGATTACATTCAAGAATTCTACCCCAAACAGGGTGTAACCTACGTTAAAATCAGGTGCCCGGATGAAACCACAGCCAGCCATTTCAATACTAAAGGTATGACCGTTGACACCTCAAGTGGGTCAATGAACCTGGACTTAGCACAAAGCCCTTCGGATTTTATCTGGAACGAGGTCTTTACTCAGAAGAGCGGGCAGCGAACCTATATTCGTCGCTTTGAGAAAGACGGCTTCCAAAATATTCCAGCACGGGACTTATCCGATCTGGAAGCCTTTTATGAACTGTATTATAGCAACATGAAGTACATCGGCGGGGCACCGCATCCATACTCCTTTTTTCGACTGCTCTGGGACAAGCTTTACCCCGAATATTTCAACATCATCCTGACCGCAGGTGATGGGAAGTATATTGGCGGTGAAGGCTTTTTCCTTTTTCCGCCGAAAAAAACCGTCTATCAGACTTACATTGGTCTTGACCGGAAGGTTGAAACCCAGTATCGAACTTATTTCTATTTGAGTTGGGGATTAATCAAATGGTGTGAACAGAACGGGTACAAGGTAGTCAGCTTTGGAGGGACCCCGTCTGACCCCACGTCCACCAACTATGCACAGAAGAGCAAATTTGGAGGTCAATTTAATCAGGACTATGTTATCTGCTTACCGTTTGACCGAAACCGGTTCTTGGTCAGGGAAGCAGCGTTGAAACTGGGCAGATTCATCCACAAAAGGCTGCCATCTGCCCTAAAAAGTAGAGTGCAAAAGGCAGGCTTTGGCATATGATTTCTCCAGCCCGCCTTTCCGACCTGTTATCCGACCCGCGAATGCCCTATTTTATTCCCTACGTGAAGCTAAAGCAGCGGAGTAAAAGGTTATCTAATGTGGATATACCCGACAAATCTCCATTATTGATTGCCTTGACCTTTGATGTTGAATATGATTTTGGCTCCTCAGCAAGAGAAGTATCTTTCGATGCGATTGGGCCATTTCTGCAGCAGTTGCCGGCGTTAGCTGAGGAATGGCAAGCTGCTTTCACCTTGTTTGTGCAGGGTGATATAGTCGAGAGATATGCCCAATTGCTTCTCAATTTACAGCCCAGACATGAGATTGGCTTACACGGCTATGCGCACGAGCTATGGGGTAAAGCGAAATGGTTTCTGCCTCAAAAACCGATTTCCTACGATACCAGGAAAATGTTGCTAGAAGAAGGCTTAAAAGCTTTTTCAACTAGTCATTTAGCGGCGCCAGTTTCTTTTAGAGCACCCGATTTGGTGGCTGATACTGATACGCTGCAACTTTTAGAAGAACAAGGTTTTTTGGTCGACTCTTCAGCACCATCATACTACGGAATACCACCGCTGCCAGCCAGACCTTTAGGCTCAGCCAGTACCCTCTTGAGTATTCCGATTACGGCTGCTCCAGACCCACGCATTCGAACCAGGTATTTATTACCTTTTGTTGCTTATGAGGTATTCAATATGGCATGGCTTGCCATAACCAATGACCACCACCTGCTTGGTTACGTTGATGAAGTCATGTCTTTTCAGATAAATGCTGGAACAAAACCTCATCTGGTGTTTCTGGCACACCCCTGGGAATTCAGGGAATGGACTGAGAAAAAAGGGTATGATTACTGCTCCAAAGATAACTATGAATTGTTGCGTCGTAAACTACAGTTGCTCAAGGAAAGATACCAATTGAGATATGTTTGCCTGAAGGAATTAGCGCAGTTACTGGACAGCAAGCAAGATGGTTAGTTACGGTAGCTACGATATCGTTAACCGGGTTTCTCCAGGGACACTCTGCCGTGCGGTATTCAATTGTGTCAAGGGGCAGAATGATACCTATGTCAGCCGATATCTCTGTGATTCTGAAATTATAGATAAGGGGAAAAACCTTGCCTTTTTCAATTACGGTCGCAATGCCCTATATCTCCTATTTCAACAAAAATTTGCCGGAAAGGAAATCATCTTTCCTGGCTTTATCTGCCCAACGGTTATTCTGGCTGCCATCAAGGCCGGCGTGAAACCTAACTTGATGGATGTGAATCTCGAAGATTTCAATTTAGATATAAACAGTATCCCTGAAGAAGAACTGGCCAGAGCTGACGCGTTGTTTGTTAATCATACTTTTGGGGTACCAGCCAATATGGATGAGATACTGAAGAGAACGCGACAGCACCCCATCTACCTCATTGAGGACGTGGCCCAGGCTCTATTTGCCCGGTATAAGAATAAATATGTCGGCCGTTTCGGTGATGCGGTTTTAATTAGCATGTATAAACAAGTACCAAACATTAATGGTGCTATCCTGATATCAGACCTCAATATTGAGAAACTCGGTCACTCCATCATAAGCTGTAATGAACTTGCCCGTTTATTCTGGCTGACCTCAGGACCTCAACAGTATGGGCTAAATTTGATACGTCAGCGGAGGTATCCTTCACTGGAATCAGCGGAATTCCAGCGATTACCGAGATTACGCCGGCCGTCTTCCTTATCATTATCTCTCTTTGCTACCATGCTCCCGGCTCTTCGAGAATCGGTGGAACGAAAAAGAGTTATCTTGGGGCACTACCAGAAGCGAGCCAGCGTAAGCAAGTACGTTATTCCTCAACGAATTGATGTTGCCAATGAACCATCGGGTTTCAATTTCAGCGTCAGGCTCCGCCCCGAAATCGCCCACATTCGCGATGGCCTTCTAACCGCCCTTCGACGGCAAGGTATTTTTATGGACCGTCTCTGGCACGACGCCCCGGTGTCCTTACCCTTTTTCCGTGACTATTTTAAGCATGACTGCCGTAATGCGCAACTTTTGGCGAAGTCGGTAATAAATATGCCGGTTAAAGAGGGCTATCAGGAAAGCGATGTTAATGCTTTATTTGACACATTAGAGGGAGCAATCGAGAGGCTCATCTCATGAATGCGAAGGTCAGTATAGAAAAATGGGGACATTACTGGAGAACATTCCGCTCTTCCCTGACACACCAGGTATACCTTGAATCGGTAGCGGAAATAATCGCAACAAGGATTAAGCGCTCCTTCCCTGGAGAGAAAAAACCGCTTCTGCTGGACATTGGCTGCGGCCAGGGCCAACTGGATGTCTGTCTCGCTGAAAAAACGGGATGTCAGATTGTGGCCGTGGACATCATTGAGGAAGCGCTCGGTGTCGGCAAGCGGTTACTTGAGGAGAGAAAACTGCATGGTCAGGTGAGTTTAATCCTGGCCAGCGTCTACCAGCTGCCATTCCCTGACAATTCCTTTGATATAGCTGTTAGTACCGGGAGCGAAAGTGCAGCGGCCTACTACGGTGCTACAGAGGAAGCCAGCCGTGTTGTTGCTGGAGACGGGCACTTATTCATTGACTTTATAAGGATGCCCAACCTGTACCAACCTCTGCGTTCCGTTAGAAGTTATTTCCAGTATAGAAAAGCCAGCCAGAAACGAAGCAGAGGAGAAGAGACCAAGTATTTCCACTATGGTAAACTGGGTCTGAAAAAGAGGTTTGAAAACGAGCTGGGACTGAAAATTCAAAAAGTATGCGAATGAACAATGCGCCACCTTTTGGTAATAGAATAACCCGTTTACGATTTGAGAAAACACTGGGCAGATTGCTGAGCCCTTTATTGGCCAGAACAATACTGGTTGAATTCATAAATAAAAAACAAAAGTATATCTCTCACTGTATCCTGTGAAGCAGTGAAAAAATAATGGGCTGGCAGAGGGACATAATATTTTGATTGATTTGATAAAGAGATATCTACAGCGCATCTCGGGAGGAACTTCTCGTATGAATAGAGAGTCCCTTGCAGATCTAATTGAGCCATGTGAAAAGGCAAGAGTGTTGGACATTGGTTGTGCAGAGGGAAAGCTCATAAGAAAGCTCGCCAGTAAAATAAGAGTTGGTGAAATATACGGAATTGAAATATCTCCTAAATACGCTGAAGAAGCGCATAAAAATAGCGTAAATATAATTATAGGTGATGTCGACATAGGTCTTCCTTTCAAAGATGCTAGTTTCGACATTGTCATCTCAAATCAGGTTATTGAGCATGTAAATAGCACGGATAACTTCATAAAAGAGTGCTACCGGGTTTTGAAAAATAGGGGCACATGTATTGCCTCAACTCCGAATCTAGCGACTCCGCATAATATATTCTCGCTCATCTTGGGCTATCAACCACCCGCTACCGCCGTTAGTGATGAAATAATATGTGGAAATCCGCTGGACCCATGTAATGGTCAGCAGATTGCTTCATATCGAAGGCATCGGAGAATCTTTACCACACTGTCTTTACAAAGGTTATTTCAATTCCACGGCTTTAAAGTTGAGGTAGAGAAAGGGGTTGGTTTACAACCCTTACCTTTATTTCTGTCGAAGCATTTCACGTGGGCCAGGTACTCTCAATTCTTGACCATAAAGGTAAGAAAGCCGGAAAGTTAAGCATTATAGTTGTGAACTAAGAACTAACATAATCTAGTATTAGAGAAATGGCACCTAGAGCTATGAAAATACTGATGCAACAGGGGGCTTATTTCCCGTGGATTGGCGGCGCCGAGATATTCATGCAGAAGCTGGCGGAATATCTGGTTGCCAAAGGGAATCAGGTTGATATTGTCACCGGAATCTGGCGCAAGCCCGATTTGTATACGGAAAACTGGAATAAAGAGTTTGAGGTAATCAATGGGGTCAATGTATATCGGGTCAAAACAGCAAAGGTAAAAAACATCGATGTAATGGCTTGCATATGGCGCATGATATGGAAAACCATACAACTTGATAGAACGCATAACTATGATATTATCCACAGCCATATCTTCCCGGCTATGGTCTGCGGTGCAGCCACCAAAAGGGACAAGAAATTGCTGGTCACACTTCAAGGGGGTGATATCGGCGAGTACAAGGAATCAAACTTAATCATCCGGATGCTGGAAATGCCGTTTATTACCTGGTCCTTGAGAAAGGCCGATTTGGTGCATACAGTCAGCACCCATATTGCTAATGCGGCAAGAAAGTTTGGCGCTGAAAAGGTATGTGTCGTCCCCAATGGAGTTGACACGCGCATCTTCCTCCCCCAGGACAGGAGCCAGATGAGGAAGAAATTAGGGTACAGGCTTGACGAGAAAATCATCGTCAGTTCATCCAGATTGACCCCCAAGAATGGACTGGATTATCTGATTAGGGCAGTAGCCAATGTGCCGGGTTTAAAGCTAATTATCATTGGAGACGGTGAACAGCGCAAATCTCTGGAAAGCCTCATCAACACTCTGAAACTTGGAGATAGAGTATCACTGCTTGGTTATCTGGAGCACAGTAAGTTGCCTGATTATCTCAGTGCCGCAGATGCTTTCTGTCGACCATCGATAAATGAAGGTTTTGGTATCTCCTTTATTGAATCAATGGCCTGCCGAATTCCAACGATAGGAACCAGAGTTGGTGGTATTACCGATATAATTATCAATGGAAAGAATGGATTGCTTGTACCACCGAAAGATGTTGGAACGTTGACCGGGGCAATACGGAAAGTGATTCAAGACAAAAATTTCGGTCGTGTCATTGCGGAGCAAGGGCTGAAAACGGTAAAAGAAAAGTTTACCTGGGGAGTAGTGCTCAAGCAAATGGCAAACGTATACGAGGAAATAATGGGTGTGAACAGGGACGGAGATGGGCAATGAAGATACTATTGGCCACGCCAATATTCCCCCCCGAAATAGGTGGTCCGGCAACTTATTCTTATGAAGTATCAAGGCGACTTGTGGAAAAAGGTCACGACGTGCGCATAGTGACCTTTACCGACGCAAAACCCAAAGTCGAAAATGTTGAAGTTATTCCGGTACGCTTGAATTACGGGTTTCTCGGCACCCTGAGAAGACAATTACGGCTGTTCTTCACCCTCCTGCGTGCTGCCAGGGGAATGGACCTGCTCTACGCACAGGGGGCAGTGGTGGTTGGCTTCTGCTCTCTCATTGTTGGAAAGCTGCTAAAGAAGCCGGTGGTAGTTAAATTCGTCGGCGATGTTGCCTGGGAACAGGCGGTTAATACTGGGAAAACAAACAAGTTACTGGAGGAATTTTTGATTCAACCAGATGGTGGGCTTTACATTAAGCTGATAATGCGGATACAGCGATTCGTCTTTCACCAGGCTGCCAGAGTAATTACCCCCTCATATTATCTGAAAAATCTATTGGTAGAGTTTTATCAGGTGCCAAGTTCAAAAATCGAGGTTGTATACAACGCGGTTGAATTGGTCGAAGTCAAAGCTGCCAAAGAGAAATATGGACAGCCGATGGCGATTACCATCGGCAGACTTGTGGCGTGGAAGGGAATCGATGAGTTGATAACATTAGTGCCCGCACTGACTGAGAAGTATCATAATTTCAAGCTGCTGGTCGTTGGGGATGGGCCAGAGCGTGATAGACTGAAACAGCACCGCCTCGAGACCGGAGTTGAGCCATATGTTATCTTTACTGGTATAGTGAACCACGAGCAGACACTCGCTCTATTGAAGCGTGCGGATGTATTTATCCTGAACTCTAAGTACGAAGGTTTGCCGCACACGGTCATTGAAGCAATGGCGTGCCGATGCCCGGTAATTGCCACCGGCCTTGAAGGTACGAGGGAGGTCATTGAAGACGGTCGAAATGGGATAACTATTGAACCGGGTAATACACAGCAGCTCCAGGAAAAGCTGGTTTTTCTCCTTGAAAATGAGCCGTTAAGGCAGAAAATGATAGCAGAAGCCTACGAAACGGTGGTGAAAAAATTCACCTGGGGAAGCACGTTGGGCGAGCTGGAGCAAATCTTAAGCCTGACCGCGAGATAATCAGATGCATATCCTCATGTTCAGTTACGACAGGACACTGGTTGAAGGGAAGCAGGTTGGTGATACCCTGCTTCGGCACAAGTGTTACGCTGATTATCTGGATAAGCTGGACATTGTGGTGCCGGCACCGTCCAGAACACGGCAGGCTGAGATAAAGGTGAGCGAAAAATTAACTATATTCCCGAGCCATGGTCCCAGAGTGCTTTCGTGGCTGAGGGCTTATTTGAAAGCGAGGAATATTTGTAAGCAAAGCAAGGTGGATATCATTGCGACTCAAGATGCGCTCCTTGGCTTTCTGGGCGTTATGCTGCGAAAAAAGTTCGGGTGTCGATTACAGATAAACGCCTTTGGTCTTGAAATATTCAATGATTGGTGGCTACGGCAAAGATGGCTCAATCGAGGATATGCTTTTATCATGCGCTGGACACTGCATCGCGCAGACCTGATAAGAACAGACGCAACGCGAAACCAGAAAATTCTGATTGAAAAGATGCGGCTAAAGCCAGAAAAAGTAGTCGTGATACCGGCGCTTCCCACTCAGGAAAGCATCGACCAATTCAGAGGCGCTGCTGGAGAGACAGTAAAGTCCAGCCTTAGAGGGAACAGGTATGATGGGATAGTGCTCTTTGTTGGAGCACTGGAGAGGGTTAAGAATATCCCGAACCTATTAAGGGCGGCCAAGCTGGTACTCGCTGCCTGCCCGCGGACTTTGTTTGCCATCATCGGCAACGGGCCGGAAAAAGAAAACCTCGAGAAGCTATGCCAGGAACTGGACATTTCACAAAGCATCCGGTTCCTGGGAATCATTCCGTATGACGAACTCCCAGCTTACTATGCAGCCTGTGACCTGGTAGTTCTGCCTTCGTGGAGCGAAGGGTTTGCCCGCATTCTGATGGAAGCCTCGTTGGCCGCTAAGCCAATCGTCGCCACCGATGTTGGCGGGGTGACTGATATCGTTATCGATGGCGAGACCGGGTATATCGTTCCCGTCAATGATTCCCAGCAATTAGCCGGGAGGATGAAGGAATTGCTGCAGGATAAACAAAAAGCTACTCAGATGGGAGATAAAGGATATAAGCGGGCGGTAAGCCTCTTTGATTTTGAGGCCAATACCAAAAAATTGATAACCGCCTGGGAAACAATGATTAAACCTCGCGGGGATAAAGGATAATGCTCTGGCTAGTCACCGATGTCGATACCGAGTTTGATAGCGTCCGCTTTTCCGGCAAGCCAAAGTACTCGGCTGATGTAGGGCTGACCGAGGGCGTTCCGCATTTGCTGGAATTCTTCGCCAAGTATAACATCAGAGCCACCTTTCATATTCAGGAGCAGCGTGACCCGGAACAGAGCATCCTGTTACGCTATCCCGAAGTCTATGAACAGGTGAGCGAATACGGCCAGGAGGTCTCGGTCCACGTCCATATCAAGCAGGCCGATTATGCCGCGCGTAAATCGGAAATAACGGCGGCAGTAACTAGATTGAGGGAGAACGGATATAACATCTCGTCCTTTAAAGCGGACTGGTATTTCAGCAACGAGAACACTATCAGAGCCCTCGAGGAACTAAATATAGCCTATGACTGTTCGCCGTTGAAAAACTCAGTGGTGGGTTCGATGCGATGGTATGATATGCCGGACTCACCTTACCACCCCAGTTATGATGATATCACCAAAACAGGCGATGCCAGGCTCCTGATGATTCCCATCACCAACACCAGGCTTGGCATAACCATCCACGAGAATAAAAGCCATGAACTGGAATTGATGAAGCGGGGTGCGGAAACCCTGGCGGCTGTGGCTGAGGAAATGTCGGAACCGGTCATCCTTTACTTCAGCACGCACTCCTGGAAACCGATAGAAGTTGACGGGTCGGGATTCAGAGATTGGGAAGTCAGGCGGCGCAATGAGTTCTTCAGTTTCCTGTCTCAGTATAAATTTAAATCGCTTACCGTCAGTGAGGCCGGTCAGCTCTGGCAAGAAGGTGGCTACAGACCGTATTTCCTGAATCTGCCTGATTTACTTGGCAACTACCGCTCTCTCTTCAATCCTCTGCGGCACTTCTGGCTGGTCAAGAATGTGCTTTCTCGCGTGTATATGTTAAAATATTGAGTCGGCTAAAAGAAAAGTAAGCTATAACAAATAGAAAGTAACAGGTGATTGCAGTGTGCGGTATCGCTGGCATACTGGGGCGAGGTTATCTGAAACCAATGATTGAAGACTATCTCTCTGTTTCGTACCTAAAGAGGGACGGGTTTTTTTAATGCCGACATTGTACATAAAATGCTGCAAGATCACCTTACGCAGAAGGAATATAATTTAGGATTGCTCTGGGCCATTTTTACCTTTCAGGTCTGGTGCGAGCAATTTATCAAGAGGTCGATTTGATGAAAGCATTAATGATGACCCCGACCGTTGACCCGTTTGATCCGGTACATGGCTTCGCTTATGCTTGGATGAAGCGAATTGCCGGGCAGGTGGATAAGCTCTCCATCATAACCTTGGTCCAACGAAATACAGAGCCAGATAGGGATTTTGAGGTATACTCCTTGGACACGAAAGGAAATCGTCTCTCAAAGTGGCTCTATTTGAATCGTCTCTTACTTACATTAGTCCCTCGGGTGGATTTGGTTTTCACTCACATGTATCCTGCCTTTCCTGTTTTGGCCTGGCCGTTTAGCCGTCTCTTTGCTAAACCTCTAGTTATGTGGTTCTGCCATGGCCATATCAGCCTGATGACCAGATTAGGTCATGCTTTGGTGAACCGGGTTGTTACCGCGTCGGAAGAGAGTTTCCGGATCAGGAGCCGGAAAGTGAAAATTATCGGGCATGGCATTGATATTGAGCGATTTTCCACTTCGAACACGCCCGCTTCTAAAGGCGGCGCAACCATTCTATCTGTGGGGAGGATATCCCCGGTAAAAGACTATACAACATTGATCGAGGCTGCTGCGATAATGGGCAGCGAATACGGTATGAAGGATATCAGAATCGTGATAGTCGGTGGTCCAGCCTCAGTATCGGAAGAGAGATACCTGGAGATGGTCAAGAATTTAACGAGAGACAGAGGAATAGAGAAAAGGGTGGAATTTGTTGGCCCTGTTCCCTATAATCAAGTGGCCGAGTATTATCGCCGGGCAGACTTATTTGTCAGTACCAGTCAAACAGGAAGCATCGACAAAGCAGTTCTGGAGGCTATGGCCAGTGGTATTCCAATCGTTACTTGCAACGAAGCTTTCTACCCATTCCTAGGTAGCTACCGTTCCATGCTCACTTTTCAGAAAAATGATCCGCACGATTTGGCGAAAAAAATTGCTGCCCTTTACTCACTGTCGGAAGAGGACAGAGAGAAAATGCGTTTCTTTCTCAAAGGTATAGTTGAAACTGAACATAGCCTTGATGTCTGGCTACCGAGGTTGATTTCAGTATTTCGAGAAGTATTGAAAAGGAACTGACTAGCTCTGACTAAAAGAGATGAAAAAACAACTTCTGTACATTGCCAATGCCAGAATTCCCACGGAAAAGGCTCATGGCTTGCAGATAATGAAGATGTGTCACGAGTTTGCCAAAAAACTACGTGTTGAATTAATTGTACCATGGCGAATTCAGACCAAGTTAATGAGGCAGGTGGCCGATGCTCACAAGTACTATGCCGTGGCAAAAACCTTTCATATCAGACGATTATTCAGCATGAATCTAACTCCACCCTTGGATAGCCGCCTTTCCCACTGGACTCGTACACTGCAGAGTATGTTGCATTGGCCGCATAGCTTGTACTTCGGTCTGATAAGTGCCGTCTACGCTCTTGTTCAGTCAGCGAAGCTGGTTTATTCCCGCGATTTCTTCTCCTGCCTTTTTCTTTATCTCTTCAAGCCCTTACACCGTAAGAGCGTTTTTTATGAAGCCCATGATTTCCCACTCACTAAGTTAGGGCGCAAATTAAGAAGCTGGGCAGTGCGTCATGTTGATGGACTCGTTGTGATCAGCCAGAAACTGGGAGAGCTTTACCAGAGCCAGGGTATTCCATCGGAAAAAATATTGGTCGCGCCGGATGGAGTTGATTTATCTCTTTTTTCAGTGAATCTCCAGAAAGAAAAAGCCCGAGAGGAATTTAAGATTCCCTCAGATAAGAAAATAGTCTGCTATACGGGCCACCTGTATCGCTGGAAGGGCACCCATATTTTAGCTCAAGCCATGAAAGAACTGGCTGACGAATGTCTTCTCTATGTCGTTGGTGGCACACCAAGAGATATCGAGGAATTTAAAAGGTTTATCAGCTCAAATCATATTCCAAACATAGTAGTTGTCGGTTATGTGCCACCCACACAAATTCCTAAATATTTAGCCGCCGCCGATATCCTAGTCCTACCCAATACTTCCGAAGAAGCGATATCCAGGCTTTATACCTCCCCGCTGAAATTGTTTGAATATATGGCAGCACGGAGGCCTATCGTCGCCAGTGACTTACCTTCGATAAGGGAAATCCTGAATGAGGAAAACGCCTTGCTGGTGAAACCAGACGATCCAACTGCATTAGCTAACGGCATGAGAAGGGTAATCAGAGACGATGAGATGAGTCAGAAACTAGCTGGAAATGCCTTCCGGGACGTTCAGTTTTACACCTGGGAGAGGAGGGCGGCTGGAATATTAGAGTTTATGGATAAAAATGCAGAAGTGGGAAAAGTTCCTTGATGAATGCATCAGGGAAATAGCAAAGGAGAACAAAATTCTGGATATTGGCAGCGGTTCTCCCTTTCAGAAAGAGATGAGGGAGTATAAGGACTGCTTTTCTACTTCAAAGTATTACGCATTAGATTATGACTACAGTTATCACCCTGACATTGTTGGTGATATTCACAATTTACCTTTTAAGGATGGGTCAGTGGATGCGGTAATCTGCAAGGCTGTGCTTGAGCATGTCCCCGAGCCACAAACAGCGGTTGGAGAATGCCATCGGGTGCTGAGGAAGGGTGGAAAGATATTTGCTTATGTCCCATTCCTCCACGGCTACCACGGTGCTAAGAACTATAAAGATTATTACCGATTTACTAAAGACGGAGTGATGTATATGTTTCGCCATTTCAATGTGGTTAGAATTGTGGAGGTCAGGGGATATTTCAGTACCCTTTGCCTGTTTATTCCTATGAACAATTGGCTTATGCCGTTAACAAACTGGTTGGACCGCTTTATTGGCTATGGCGTTACTTCTGGCTATAATATATTTGCGAGGAAGTAGTAGAGTTGAAGCAGCTACTAACTAATAAGATAACCAGAGGTGAGTTGAACAAGTTTCTAAAGACCCATAGTGGCGCTGGAAAAACACTGAACATAGGAAGCGGTGGTTTACAAAGTAGTAACTATTTCCCAAATGTCATTGGCTTAGATATTAGTAAAGCAGCAACGCCGGACATTTTAGGTGATTCACATTATCTTCCGTTTAAGGAGGAGAGTTTCGATGTTATTTTGTGCACCGAGGTGCTTGAGCACCTGAAGCAACCCCAGAAAGCAATAGATGAAATGAGGAGAGTCGTGAAAAGGGGGGGGGAACTGCTTCTAACCACTCGATTTATCTTTCCCTTGCATGACACCCCATGTGACTATTTCCGGTACACTAAATACGGTCTAAGGTATCTACTAAGGGATTGGAACGTGGTTCAGATTACCGAAGAAACGGATACTATCGGGACCCTAGCTGTTTTGCTCCAAAGAATAGCTTATCAGTGTGAGGTTCTGCGTTTCAAACCGTTCAAAGGGCTTTTCCACTTGTGGGCACACTTAACAAAACGACTTGGATTCATAGTCACCAAAGAGTATGGTGTCTTCTATGATCGCATTCTTGAGCAGAAAATAATGACCTCGGGCTACTATGTTGTCGCCATCAAAATGTAGTAGGTGAGTTATGACAAAGGGGAAGTACATCCGAGGCGAATATGAACTCCGTGGCGAGTATCATAAGCAGCTGGACCCGGACTGGCCTTATTATCCTACATACTTGGCAAAGATGAAATTCATCAGAAGTTATCTATGTAAGATTCCTCTAACTTATAAGATTCTTGACTTAGGTTGTGGGGAAGGTATTCTGTTAGAAGAATTCAAAAATCTTGGTTACAATATCATTGGTTTAGATCAGAATTATTCCTCTGAGTTTGTCATAAGAGGTGACATAAAAGAAACACCGTTTCCTGATCATGATTTTGATGTGATACTCTGTCTGGACGTTATTGAGCATTTGGATTATGAAAGTCAAAGGTCAGCAATAGCTGAAATAAAAAGACTATTAAAAGACAAGGGTATAGCCATTCTTACCATTCCTAATCTAGCCCATTGTTACTCAAGGCTAAGGTTTCTATTAATTGGACAGCTTGACAGAACAGCTCGGATTGAGAAGCATCCTGGAGACAGACCAATTGCAGAGCACCTACAACTTTTAAGACAAGAAGGCTTTAAAGTTATCCAGCGCAAAGGGCTGTTTCCTACCCTGCCTGTAATTTATCAGCTAATCCAAAGGTGGCCATCTAAAACTCTATGGCTTTATAACCTACTTAATAGATTGCTCCCCTTGGCTAACTATTGCTTTTTGAATATCCTTGTAGTCCAGAAAAAAGCCAGCAAGATTTAAGTAACTAGTAAAATGCCCAGAATATTCGCCACAATCAGATAAAAAAGATTAGGCAAAGGATGAAGAAAATTAAGTAATTTGGAGGAATACAATTCTATCTAGTTAGTTTCCAGGAATAAGCAGAATCAAATGCCCGAGCCAGGGCTTTAGCCGCTACAATGCCGAGGATACCAAATTGTACCGCAAAGAGTACCAATAACACCAGCTCAAATATGGCAACAGCTACGTTGAGTTTGAACAGCTCTCTCGTTTTTCTCTGGGCTTGAAGTGCACCCCGACGCAATACGGTGGCCAGGGTTCCGAGAATCACAGGAATAAAAAGAAGTTGTGTATAAAGAACCGAATCCAGATACTTACTAGAATACAACCAGGGTATTATATAAGGGCATAACAGGGCACCAATGCCACAGATTATGACCATACCCACTAACAGCCATGGTAACCTTCTTTTGACTTCATCGTATGCAACCTTTTCGTCCATAGTCGCAGTTTTGGGAAAGACCGTCTGGCTTATTGATGCAAGTAGCACAGTCGGTAGGTTGGCAATCATCACTGCGATGGAATAGATTGCCAAACCAGCGTAACCGAGCGCTACACCGATGATTAACTTATCAAAATGGAGCACAGCGATACTGATTGCCTGTATGCCGGTAAGTTGTTTACCGTAGGTTATTGCAGTTTTGTCCTCACGGCAACTCAAGTTGCCGGTTTTAACGGTGTTAAATAGAAAGACAATATGCAGTATGGTTGATGTGGCCAGGTAGGCGGCGACCACCCACAGTAAGTTTCTGGTGAAATATACGGCGAGTATTACGGCCAGCGTTAAAAAGACCCAATAGATAGACCGATATCTGGAAGACAGATCAAACTGCTGTCTGCCGTTCAGAAATGGATAGTAACTATCAAAGGACACGTGAAACGGAAAGAAAAGTGAGCTCAACAGGAAGCATTTACCCAGCAATGTTTCTCCACTGGAATAATAGTAGATTCCGATTAGAAGACATACCGCAGCACCAATGAGGCTCCATTTGAATCTTGTTTTGGTGCCCTTAATAAATACTTGATCACGACCATTGGCTACCGCCTGCATAATAGCGGCGCCCATGCCAGGTAGAGCCGATATCGCCAATATGCCTATAATGGAAAAAAAGTAGTTATACTGGCCATAATCTTCTTTGGATAATAGCCTCGTCAGTACGACTGAAGTTGCTAGGCCACTAAGAAGAATGACGCCCTGCGCAATTAGTAGATAGGCATTATTTTTTATATAATACTCTAGGTCTATCCCGAGCCACTTTCCGATTGTGTTGATAACGAAATTTTTCATAGTTTGTTATCATCGCTGTGGAAAAAGCTACTCTTCACTGGAGAGTTTGCGTAAAAAGGCTTAATGTATATGTACAACTGAGTCAATGTACCTGCGAAGACCCTCAGTGATTTCTACCTGTGGCTGCCATCCCAGCTCTTTTTTAGTTAGTTCAATATCTGCCCAGGTATTTTTTACATCACCTTTTTGTTCTTCAACGTACGTTGCTTTTACTTCCTTATTCAGTAGGTTGCTGATTAGTTTGACTAGGTCATTGACACTAATCCGGCTGCCTCCCCCGATATTAAACACCTTGCCTTGAATCTCGCTTCTTGCCGCCAGAATATTCGCTTCAGTAACGTCATCTATGTACGTAAAGTCCCTCGTCTGATTTCCGTCGCCAAAAATGACAAACTCTTCACCATTCAATATCGCGGAGACCATCTTGTGAATGGCCATATCTGGTCTCTGTCCTGGTCCGTAAACAGTGAAATATCGGAGCGAGATTACCGGCGTTCCGTAGCTTTTATGATAAAGGTAACACAAATTTTCACCGGCCAGCTTGGTAACGCCATAGGGTGAGATAGGTCTTGGCGCAGCGGTTTCTTTCAATGGAAGTTCCGCATCACCATAAATGGAAGAGGAAGAGGCATAGATGAATTTTGTTAACTTTTCGCCTTTGTAGAATTCAAGCAACTTTTGCGTCGCCAAGATATTGTTCCGGACATAGATTTCAAATTTATCACCCCAGGAACCTCTTACCCCGGGCTGGGCGGCTTCGTGAAAAACACAATCGACCCGGGGGAATTCTTTCATGGCAAGGACATCGGCTTCAATAAACTCAAAATGCTTCTGCTTTAAGATACCGGCGATGTTTTCCCCCTTGATTTCTCTGGGGTAATAAGGGGCAAAGCAATCGATTCCCACCACCTCATAGCCCTCTTCCAGCAATCTCCCGGCAAGGTGAGAGCCGATAAATCCGGCGCAACCAGTGACCAATGCCTTCACGCTGTTATCTCCCGGTCCAAATTTACGCCTTTAAACCACTCGATTGTTCTCTTTAATCCGTCATGGAGTGAGATGCTCGGTTGCCACTGGAGCAGCTCCTGCGCCTTACTTATATCCGGCTGCCTTATCTTCGGCTC
>Ga0180009_10001926_pt1 | contig 24637 bp, 27 predicted proteins | sample OS_PC_MetaG_FD_123537 | JGI IMG/M metagenome (GOLD analysis project Ga0180009, IMG submission 123537) | Groundwater microbial communities from the Aspo Hard Rock Laboratory (HRL) deep subsurface site, Sweden - OS_PC_MetaG | ecosystem: Environmental > Aquatic > Deep subsurface > Groundwater...
CGCCATCCTTCATGCCGGTGGCGCGCCACAGCGCACGTGCCCCCGCCATGTTGCGGCCGCGGGTGGTTGTCCAGGAACGGTAGTCAGGCATGATGGTCACTCTCAAGCAATTTATAATCAGCCGTACATTTTACTCGCGCTACCCCAACCCGGACACCACCCATGCTTCTGCACCCGCAATTCGATCCCGTTGCCCTGCAACTCGGACCCGTCGCCATTCACTGGTACGGCCTCATGTATCTGGCCGCATTCGCGCAGTTCATCCTGCTGGGACGCTGGTGCATCGCCAACCGCACCTGGTCCGGGTGGACCCCGAAAATGCTCGACGACGTGCTGTTCTACGGCGTTCTCGGCGTCATCCTGGGCGGGCGGCTCGGGTATATCTTGTTCTACAAACCCATGGAATACCTCGCCCACCCGCTCGACATCCTCAAGGTGTGGGAAGGCGGCATGAGTTTTCACGGCGGCTTCCTCGGCGTCATTATCGCGATGGCGTTGTTTGCCCATACCCGCAAACTGCGCTGGCTGGCGGTCACCGACTTCATCGCGCCGCTGGTGCCGCTGGGCCTGGCCGCCGGGCGGCTCGGCAATTTCATCAACGGCGAACTGTGGGGTCGCGCCACCGACCTGCCCTGGGGCATGGTGTTCCCGCAGGCGGGTGACGGCATTGCGCGCCATCCTTCGCAGCTCTACCAGTTCATGGGCGAAGGCGTGCTGCTGTTTGTCCTGCTGTGGTGGTTTGCCCGCAAACCGCGCCCGGTCGGCGCCATCTCCGGCGTGTTCCTCATCGGCTATGGCGGCTTCCGCTTCCTCGCCGAATTCGCCCGCGAACCGGATAGTTATCTGGGGCTGCTCGGACTGGGTTTGAGCATGGGGCAATGGCTATCCGTGCCGATGGTTATCGCCGGCGTGCTGATGCTGCGTTGGGCAAACCGTCAATCCAATCCACGGCCGGCATGACCCCAACCCTGATAAAACGAATGACTTCCTCCCAGCAAAAACGCGCCCACCTATGGGCACGTCTATGGCTTTTCGGCGGTTGGCTGGGCGTTGTCGTTACCCTGGTGGTGTCATTGATGCCGCCCACGCTGGGCAACGACGACACCCACCTCGACAAAATCGTGCACCTGCTGGGCTATGCGCTGCTCATGTTCTGGTGGGCGCAGCTCATCATCGAGCGCCGCTGGAAGCTTGCACTTGCCGTGGTCGTATTCGGCATCATCATCGAGCTGCTGCAAGGCTTCACCCCTGATCGCTTGCCCGATCCGCTTGATGCCCTGGCCAATTCCGGCGGCGTCGTGCTCGGCTGGCTGGCGGCCCGTCGCAGTCCCAACCTGATCAACCGTTTTGCTGCACTTTTCGCCGCGCACCGCTAAAGCTATACTTTGCCGCGATGGGGCGGTAGCTCAGCTGGGAGAGCGCTGCGTTCGCAATGCAGAGGTCGGGAGTTCGATCCTCCTCCGCTCCACCACCTTCACGCATGACCTAAACCTATCACCCCATCCGGTTTACTTTAGGGGCCAAATCACGGGTTAACCAATATAATGGGCACTGGCCCGATACAGTTGGTCGGCCTGCCCCCTAATTGATGCGAAGCAGCCATGTCTGAAGTAAACCAGGAATTACAAAACGAGATCGCGGGACTCATCGTCTCCTCGCTCAACCTCGACGTCAGCCCCGAAGAGATTCAAGCCGACGCCCCGCTTTATGGCGATGGCCTGGGACTCGACTCGATCGATATTCTGGAAGTGGCGCTGGTGGTATCCAAGCGCTTTGGGTTTCAGTTGCGCGCGGACAATGCGGACAACGTCAAAATCTTCAGTTCGCTGTCCAGCCTGACCCAGCATATCGCTGCAAACAAAACCCAATGAGTCATTCCCTGGCACGCACGATCCGCTGGATCGTCATTGCCGCCGGGGCCATCGCCTACCCCGTTCTGGCGCACTACAGCACGACTCCCGCTGCCGTCGCTTCGATGCCCTGGCTTGGGGTCGGGACATCGTTGACACCCGCTCTTGCCATCCTGCTTTTCATGACCTGGAACTCACCCAGAAAGCCCGCCATGCTGCTGCTGTGCGCAGTTGTCGGCATGTTGCTGTGGGGGTTCTGGGGCATGCTGGAACGCAATTTCAGCTGGGCTTATTTCATCCAGCACGCGGGCACCAACCTGATGCTGGCCACGGTGTTCGGGGTAACGCTGGCGCGCGGCCGGCAAGCGTTGTGCTCCCGTTTTGCCGAAGCCGTACACGGCAGCCTGGAACCCGACGTGTTGCGTTACACCCGCCAGCTGACGTTGGCGTGGACCCTGTTTTTTATCACGATCAGTCTGGTTTCCGCCCTGCTGTTTGCCTTTGCCCCGATTGAAACCTGGTCGATTTTTGCCAACTTCCTGACCTTTCCGCTGGTTTTGCTGATGTTTGCCGTTGAATTCCTGGTGCGCCTGCGCAAGCTGCCGAACCTGGAAAGACACAGCATCCTGGATGGCATGCTTGCCTTCTGGAAAACGCCGCCCAAGCGTCCAGACACGCCGCCCCCGATTCCCTAGACCGGTTTCGTTTGCCATGTCGACCCTGCCGCTCATAGCCCACCGCACCCTCGACGCCATCGTGGCGTGGCGGAATTGCACACCCATCAGCGCGCGGCAATTTTTGAGTGAAGTGGATCACCTCGCCAGCCTGTTGCCGCAAGGCCGGCATGTGCTCAACCTGTGCAGCGACCGCTACCGTTTTACGGTATCGCTGGCGGCGTGCATTGTCAGCGGTCGCGTCAGCCTGCTGCCTTCCACCCACACTGCGGAAACGGTTCGGCAGATGCAGCGCATCAGCCCGGACGTGTTCTGCATCACCGACCACGAACAGGGCGGCGCGGATCTGCCCACCTTCCGCTATCCCGAGTCGGCGCCGCCGCCCGCCGCGAATCCAGCCATTCCTGCCATCGATTGCGACCAGGTGATCGCCGAGGTTTTCACCTCCGGCTCGAGCGGCCTCCCGGTGCCCCACACCAAGCGCTGGGGCAGTCTGGTGCAGAACGCGCGTGCCGAAGCCGAACGTCTGGGTGTGAATGCCGCCCATGCCATACTCGGCACCGTGCCGCCGCAGCACATGTATGGTCTGGAATCGACGGTCCTGATGCCCTGGCAAAGTGGCGCCGCGCTGCATGCCGGCCACCCGTTTTACCCGGCGGATATTTGCGCCCAGCTGGCCGAATTGCCGCATCCCCGAATGCTGGTGACCACACCTTTTCATCTGCGCACCCTGCTCACGGATCAGGCGACGCTGCCGGCGGTTGACCAGTTGCTCTCGGCCACCGCCCCGCTGTCGCAAACCCTGGCACGGGAGGCCGAAGCGCGTTTTGGTGCGCCGTTGCACGAAATTTACGGCTGCACCGAGGCCGGGCAAATCGCCTCGCGCCGCACCGCCGCCGAAATCGAATGGCAGACGCTGCCGAATGTGGTGTTGGACCGCGATACGGAAACGCTATGGGCTGTAGGCGGACACATCGACGCCCCCACCCCGCTGAGCGATGTGATCGAACTCCTCGGCGACGGCCCGCAGTGGACGCAGTTTCTGCTCCACGGTCGCCATGCCGACCTGGTCAATATCGCCGGCAAGCGCACCTCGCTGGCCTACCTCAATCATCAGCTGAACGCCATTCCCGGCGTACTCGACGGGGTTTTTCTACAACCCGAACCTGTCCACGCTGAAGACATTGGCCGGCTCACCGCGCTGGTGGTGGCCCCCGGACTCACCCCGGCCGCGCTAACCCAGGCGCTACGCGAGCGCATCGACCCGACTTTTTTGCCACGGCCGTTATTGTTTGTCGACACCCTGCCGCGCAACGCCACCGGCAAGCTGCCCGACCAGATGGCGCGCAATCTGCTGGCAAGTCTGCAGGCGCAACCGACGAACCGGGCGCTGTCATGAGCGAGTCCATGCTGCCTTTGGCCATTCCGGCCGACCATCCGGCGTACGCCGGGCACTTCCCGGGGCAGCCCATCCTTCCCGGCGTCGTGCTGCTCGACGCCGCGCTGTATGCGCTGGCCAAGGTGCAGGGCAACCCGGCTGCATGCGGACAAATCAAGTCGGCCAAGTTTCTCAGCCCGGTATTGCCCGGCGAACCGCTGGCGCTGTATTACACCGCGTCGGCCGCGGGCGGATTTCGGTTCGAACTCCGCAGCGACGCGCGCACGGTGGCGAGCGGTGCCGTCGAGTTCACGCAGGCCTCGCTGGAATGAGCGCATCGGAACCGCAACCCGCCGACTCGACCACCCAGCAGGCGGAATGGGCGCAACGTCCGGAGCGCAGCAACCGAACCATGCTGCAGATCATCAGCTGGATTTCACTGCATCTGGGACGTGCGCCTGCCCGCTTCGTCCTGGCTGGCATCAGCCTGTATTTCCTGATGTTCTCGCCCGCTGCCAAAGCCAATTCGCGTGCTTATCTGCGACGGGTGCTGGGACGTGAACCGCGTCTCGCCGACTTGTTTCGCCATTTCCACAGCTTTGCGTCCACCATCCACGACCGGATTTTTCTGCTGAATGGGCGCTTCGACCTGTTTGAAATCGAGGTGCATGGCAAGGCCCTCATCGATGAGGTGCTGGCGGCGGGTCACGGCGCTTTTCTGATGGGGGCGCACATGGGCAGCTTTGAAGTGACGCGCGCCATTGGCCGCAATCAACCCGATCTAAAAGTGGCGATGGTCATGTACGAGGACAACGCCCGCAAGCTCAACGCCGCGCTGGCTGCGATCAACCCGGCAGCGGTGCGGGAGATTATCCCGTTGGGGCAGATCGACTCGATGCTGCGGGTGCAATCCAGCCTCGATGACGGTGTGGCGCTCGGCATCCTGAGCGATCGCACCTTGAGCGGCGACCCCACGCTGCGACTTCCCTTTCTGGGCGCCGATGCCGAATTTCCGCTCGGTCCCATGCGCCTGGCGGCCATGCTGAAACGGCCGGTGCTGTTCATGAGCGGCCTCTATCTGGGCGGTAACCGCTACGCGGTTCATTTTGAGCGGCTGGCCGATTTCAGCACGCTCGAACGGGTTGGGCGCGATGCCGCCATCCACACTGCAGTAGCAGCCTATGCCACCTGTCTGGAACGCCATTGCCGCGCCGCGCCCTACAACTGGTTTAACTTCTTCGATTTCTGGCGCCCCAAGGATGCCGCCTAAACCATGACCCGATCCGCTTATTTACGACTCGCCGCGCTTGCTGTGCTGACGCTGTTTCTCAGCCCGACCGTGCAGGCCGCGCCGCTGAGCATTGCGCAGTTGATGGCGAACCTGGCGAAGAACCCGCAAGGCGCGGCCAGCTTCACCGAGAAAAAATTCATTTCCATCCTCGAGCAGCCGGTCGAGTCGTCCGGCGAACTGCTGTTCATCGCGCCGGCCCGGCTGGAAAAGCGCACCCTGAACCCCCGCCCCGAGACCATGGTGCTCGACGGCGACACCCTTACGCTTGAACGCGGCCGCCGCAAACATGTCCTGCAGCTCAAGGACTACCCGGAGGTGGCCGGCATGATCGAGAGCATTCGCGCCACGCTGGCCGGCGACCGCAAGGCGCTGGAACGGGTCTACCACCTGGCCCTGGATGGCGACTCGGAACGCTGGACGCTGGTACTCACCCCACTCGACGCCAAGGTCGGCAAGGTCATCGCGCGTATCCGGATGGCGGGAGTAAAGGACGTGGTGCGCAGCGTCGAGATCCTCCAGGCGGATGGCGACAGTTCGTTGATGACCATCGAAAAGCTGGCGTCACCACAATGACGCATACGCGCCGTCACGGCATCACCGCCATCGTGCTGTGGCTGATTTTTTTGCTGGCCTGCGCCGGCATCATCAGCCGCACCCACTTCACCACCGACTTGTCGGCCTTTTTGCCGCGCTCCCCCACGCCCGAGCAGCAGCTGCTGATGGATCAACTGCGCGACGGTCTGGCCTCGCGCCTGATACTGGTGGGGATAGAAGGCGCCGATGCCCCAGCCCGCGCCGAGCTTTCCAAACAGATCGCCCAGCGTCTGCGCGCCAACCCGGCGTTTGCCAGCGTCAACAATGGTGAGCCGGTCGATGCCGAGCGCGACCGCGCCTATCTGTTCGACCATCGTTATCTGCTGAGCCCGGCCGTGACGCCGGAACGCTTCAGCGAGGCCGGGCTGCACGCCGCCCTCGGTGACAGCATCGATCTGCTGGCCTCGCCGGCCGGCTTGCTGGTCAAGTCCATTCTGCCGCGTGACCCGACCGGCGAAATGGTGCTGTTGCTCGATCAGCTCGACAGCGGCGCCCAGCCCAATCTGATCGAAGGCGCATGGGCCTCGCGCGACGGCGCGCGCGCCCTGATGCTGATGCAAACGCGCGCATCGGGCAGCGACACCGATGCCCAGCAACGTGCCATGACCGCCATTCAGCAGGCGTTCGACCAGGCAGCCGGCGCAAGCGCATCCGCCCGGCTGGTGATGACCGGTCCCGGCGTGTTTTCGGTGACCTCGCGCGACACCATCAAGCGCCAGGTCACCCGCCTCTCCATCATCAGCCTGACCCTCATCTCCACGCTGCTGTTGCTGGTTTACCGCTCCTTCAGCGCGCTGGGATTGGGCTTGCTGCCCGTGATCAGCGGCGCGCTGGCGGGCATTGCGGCGGTCAGCCTGGGCTTTGGCGAGGTGCATGGCATCACGCTGGGGTTTGGCACCGCCCTGATCGGCGAGGCGGTGGATTATTCCATCTATCTGTTTGTGCAATCGGAACAGAACCGTGCGGATCGACAAAACTGGCTCAAGCGCCACTGGCCCACCATCCGCCTCGGCGTGCTGACCTCGATAGCCGGCTTTGCTTCGCTATTGCTGTCGGGCTTTCCCGGTTTGGCGCAACTCGGTTTGTACGCCATTGCCGGGCTGGTCGCGGCGGCAACGGTGACACGCTTCGTCCTGCCTTCGCTGCTGCCGGCCAATTTTCGGATTCATGATGTTTCGGCGATCGGTCTCACGCTGTCTCGCTGGGTGAAGCGCGCGGACGCCTTGCGCTGGCCTGCCCTGCTCGTGCTGGCGGCGGCCTGCATCATCGTGGTCGTCAATCGCGACAGTTTGTGGAACGACAAGATCGCGGCGCTCAGTCCGGTGTCGCAAGCCGATGTGGAACTCGATGCCCGTTTGCGCGCCGACATGGGGGCGCCGGATGTGCGCTATCTGGTCGTTGTCTCCGGCGCGAATCGGGAATCCGTCTTGCGCACGTCCGAACGGGTGTCCGCGCAATTGCAAACCCTGGTCGAGCAAGGCGAACTCGCCGGCTTCGAAAGCCCCAGCCGCTATCTTCCCAGCACGGTCATGCAGCGCGCCCGCCAGGCCAGCCTGCCCGATCGCCCCGAACTCGAAACACGGCTGGCGCAGGCCGTTCAAGGCCTGCCGGTGCGCGCGGAGCTGTTTACGCCGTTTCTGGACGACGCCGCCACCGCCCGCCGCCAGCCTCTGCTGCAGGCAGCCGACCTGCAGCAGACCTCGATGGCGATGGCGGTCGATGCCTTGCTGATCCAGCAAAAACAGCAATGGCGCGCCTTGCTGCCACTGACCGCGCCCGAAGGCGTCGACATCAACGCCGATCACCTGCGCACGGCTTTGGACGGCATGCCCGATGTGCTGTTTGTGGACATGAAAGCCGAGTCGGATCGTTTGTATTCCGGTTACTTGAAGGAAGCCATCGGGCTGTCGCTTGGCGGGCTGGTGGCCATTATCGCCTTGCTGCTGCTGGTGTTTCGCTCGCCGGTGCGCGTGCTGCGCATCGTTGCGCCGCTGGCCGCTGCGGTCATCACCGTCACGGCGGGATTAAGCCTGTTGGGCCAGCAGATGATCATCCTGCACCTGGTGGGATTGTTGCTGGTGGTCGCCGTAGGCTCCAATTACGCGCTGTTTTTTGACCGCCCCGAGCCTCACACACCGATCCTGCCGCGCATCCTGGCCTCGATGCTGTTTGCCAGTCTCACCACCGTCGCCGGTTTTGGCCTGCTCGCGTTTTCCAACGTCTCCATCCTGCAGGCGATGGGCGTGACCGTCGCGCCGGGCGTCATTCTGGCGTTGATGTATTCGGCCATTTTTGCCCGCCAATCCGCGGCCGGCCCATCCAATGTTTGATTCGTCCTGGCGCCCCACCCTGTTGATCCGCGCGACCTTTGTGCTGCATGGGCTGGTTTTGCTGGCCGTGGTCGCCGCGCCCGCGCAATGGCGCTGGGCGCTGGGCACCTTGATCGTCAATCACCTGTTGCTGACTGCCACGGGATTATGGCCGCGCAGCACCTGGCTGGGACCAAACTGGACGCGGCTTCCCGCTGCCGCCGCCGCCAGAAATGAAATCGCGCTGACCATCGACGATGGCCCCGACCCGCTCGTCACCCCGCAAGTGCTGGACACGCTGGATCGACACAGCGTACGCGCCACGTTTTTTTGTGTCGGCGAAAAAGCGGCGCGCTACCCGGAACTATGCAGGGAAATCGTCCGCCGTGGCCATGCCGTGGAAAACCATAGCCAACATCACAATCACATTTTTTCCCTGCTGGGCCCGCGCGGTTTCAGGCGTGAACTGGAAGCCGCGCAACACACGCTCAGCCAGATCACCGGTCAGCGCCCGGTATTTTTTCGTGCCCCGGCCGGCTTGCGCAATCCGTTTCTCGACCCCGTGCTGGCGCGACTCGGCTTGACCCTCGCCAGCTGGTCGGCGCGCGGGTTCGACACCCGGACCGGCGACGCCAAGCGGGTCAAGCATGTGCTTTTGCATGACCTGCGGGCGGGCGCTATTTTGCTGCTGCACGATGGCCATGCTGCTCGGACGCCCCAGGGTGTGCCGGTGATTCTCGATGTGCTGCCAGACGTGCTGGAATCGGCGGCGGCGGCCGGATTGCATTTTGTCAGCCTGCGGGATGCCCGTTCATGACCCGTACACGACATGAGGTTCGGCATGGCCGCGCCGAGGAAAACAGATTGTGAATTTGCACACGCCAACGCCCTGGTACCGACATATTTCAGCGGCCATCGGCCAGCATCTGCTGCTGAAAGCGATCGGCACACCGCTTTTTATCGCCCTGTTTTTTGGCGCCTATTTCTACGTGCTCAAAAACCCGGCCTTCCCGACCACGGTGATGCCACTGACCTGGCTGGATCAATTGATCCATTTTCAGCCGCAGGCCATGCCACTGTATGTCTCATTGTGGGTGTATGTGTCACTACCCCCGGCCCTGCTCGCGGCGCGCCACGAGCTGTATCGATATGGCACAGCAATGGCCGGAACCTGCCTGATCGGGCTGCTTGTTTTTTTCTTCTGGCCCACCGCCGTCCCCGCAGCCGATATTGACTGGTCCCGCTATCCCGGCGTGGACTTCCTCAAGAACGTCGATGCCGCAGGCAATGCCTTCCCTTCGCTGCATGTTGCCACGGCCTTTTTTTCAGGGATCTGGCTGGATCACCTGCTGCATCGATTCGGCGCGCCGCGATGGAGTCGGCTATTTAACTGGATGTGGTGCATCGGTATCATTTATTCCACCCTCGCCACCCGCCAGCATGTGGCGATCGATGTATGGGGCGGGATGGTGCTGGGAGGCGTGGCGGCCTGGTTATCATTACGACAGTATGCAAACATCGCGCGAACGCCCGATCGGACTTGAAGGAAAACCGCCGGTGAAATCGGTTGCAAACGTTCTACATCTGAATAGGTTGACGGGTTGAATACGCTCTGGCTTTCTCACTTCACCGCAACCAGTGCCATCGGTTGTGGCCTTGACCCCACTCACACCGCACTGCGTCAACAGCGCGGCGGGCTGGCGCCGTGCGCGTTCGACACGGTCGACCTGAACACGTTTGTGGGGGAGGTTGCGGGGGTGGACAGTGTGCGGCTTCCCGCGCACCTGGCCGACTTTGACTGCCGCAACAACCGGCTCGCCTTGCTGGGCCTGCATCAGGACGGCTTCATGGCTGCGGTGGAAACCGCGATCGGCCGCCATGGCCGACGGCGTGTCGCGGTATTGCTCGGCACCAGCACGGCTGGAGTGCTGCAGTCCGAGCAGGCGTATCGCCGACGCGATCCGGCGACCGGCGTACTCCCCGCCGACTTCAACTATCGCACCACCCACAACGCCTATTCGGTCGCCGATTTCGTGCGCACCGTCTTCCAACTGGAAGGTCCGGCCGCGGTGGTCTCGACCGCGTGTTCGTCCAGCGCCAAGGTATTCGCCTCAGCAGCACGCATGATGGAAGCCGGGTTGATCGACGCGGCCATCGTCGGCGGCGTCGACTCGCTTTGTCTCACCACGCTGTACGGCTTCAACTCGCTGGAACTGCTGTCCACCACACCGTGCCAGCCGTTCGATGTTGAGCGCGCCGGCATTTCCATCGGCGAAGCGTCCGCGTTTATTCTGCTTGAGCGGCCGGCCAGCAGCCTGAATTCCGATGCGGTGCTGCTGCTCGGTGCGGGCGAATCCAGTGATGCCTATCATATGTCTTCACCGCATCCGGAGGGGCTGGGCGCCCGGATGGCCATGGCCGGCGCGTTGAAAGCGGCCGGCCTGCAGCCCGGCGCTATCGATTACATCAACCTGCACGGCACCGCGACGCCCAGCAACGATGCGGCCGAAGGCAAGGCCGTGGCTGCACTGTTCGGCGACCGCGTGCCGTGCAGTTCCACCAAGGGCGCGACCGGCCACACCCTGGGTGCGGCTGGCGGACTGGAAGCGATTATTGGTGCATTGGCACTGCAGCAGGGGTTTCTGCCCGGCGGCGTCAACACCGTCAATATCGACCCCGGCATTCCCATCCAGTATCTCAACGCCAACCGCAACACCGCGCCGCAACGCGTATTGAGCAACTCCTTCGGCTTTGGCGGCACCAATTGCAGCCTTGTTTTAGGGAGGGCCGGTTGAGATGACAAACCCCAACACGCTATTGACCGCCTGGATCGAGGGCGTCGGCCTGCTTGGCCCCGGCTTGCCCGACTGGCCCACCGCCCACGCCGTGCTGACCGGCGAAGCCGCATACCTACCCGGCCCGATGACGGCCCCGCCGCCGCAGGGCTTGCCACCCGCCGAGCGGCGACGCGCAGGTGTGTCGGTCAAGGTGGCGCTGGCGGTGGCACAAGAGGCCATCGCCATGGGTCAGCTCGACGCCCGACAGCTCTCGACGGTATTTGCCTCTTCGGGCGCAGACGGCGACAACTGCGACGCCATCTGCGCGGTGCTGGCTTCCGACGACCGGCATATTTCGCCGACCCGCTTTCACAATTCGGTACACAACGCCCCGGCCGGTTACTGGGGCATCGCCTCCGGGGCGATGGCACCGGCCACCGTGCTGTGCGTCTATGACGCCTGCTTCGGCGCCGGCCTGCTGGAAGCGCTGACCCAGGTCACCGTCGATGGCAACACCGCCCTGCTGATTGCCTACGACGCGCCCTACCCCGAACCGCTGAATGCCAAACGGCCCATGCCCAGCGCCATGGGGATTGCCCTGGCGCTGACATCGCAGAAAAGCCCGCAATCACTGGCACGGATCCAGATCAGTCTGACCGATGCCGAACCCGATGTGCTGGCCGATACCGGACTCGATGCCTTGCGCCTCGCGATTCCAGCGGCGCGCGGGCTGCCGCTGCTGCAGGCCCTGGCGCGCAGGCAGGCCTGTGAAGTCGTCCTCGACTATCTCGAACCCCTGCGACTGAACGTAGCCATCGAACCATGCCGCTAGACCACGCCTGGCTGCTGGCCCACATTCCGCATCAGGGCAGCATGTGCCTGCTCGATGTCGTCACGAACTGGGATGCCCAACACATCTGCTGCACCGCCAGCAGCCATCGTGACGCCGACAATCCGTTGCGTGCACATGACCGCCTGGGCGTGGCCTGCGGCATTGAATATGCGGCCCAGGCGATGGCGGCGCACGGTGCGCTGCTGGCCGCCAGCGACAGTTCGCCCGGCGCCGGCTACCTGGCCAGTGTGCGCAGTGTCGATTGTCGGGTGACGCGACTGGATGACCTCGCCGCCGATCTGGAGATCGAAGCGGAACGGCTTTCGGGCGACGACAACCTCATTCTGTATGGCTTCCGCGTCAGCGCCGCCGGTCGCGACTTGCTAACGGGGCGTGCGACAGTGGTGCTGAATGCCGAAAAACTGAAAACCGAACAAGCAAGGGAATCCCTATGAAACGCGCGCTGGTCACCGGCGGCAGCGGCGGCATCGGTTCGGCGATTTGTCGTCGACTCGCTGCCGATGGTTACGCTGTCATCATCCATGCCAACACCAACCTGACCCGGGCACAAGCGCTGGCTGAAGCCATCCGGGCAAGTGGCGGCCAGGCCGAAGCCATCGCCTTCAATATCACGGATGCCGAAGCCTGCCGGATTGCACTGGAAACCCTGATCGCAGACAGCCCGATTCAGGTGCTGGTGAATAACGCGGGCATCCACGACGATGCCGTTTTTCCCGGCATGAGCGCAGCACAGTGGCACACGGTGCTGGACGTTTCTTTAAATGGCTTTTTCAATGTGACCCAACCGCTGTCATTATCGATGATCCGCAGCCGCTGGGGCCGCATCATCAACATCACCTCCATCGCCGGCATCACCGGCAACCGCGGGCAGACCAACTACGCAGCCGCCAAGGGTGCCTTGCACGCCGCAACCAAATCGCTCTCGCTCGAAATGGCGAGCCGCGGGGTCACGGTCAACGCAGTGGCGCCCGGCATCATTCAGACCGACATGATCGATGGCGTGTTCGACGAAAAAATGATCGCGGGCATGGTACCAATGAAACGCGCCGGCCGACCTGAAGAAGTGGCGGATCTGGTCGGCTTTCTGGCCTCCGACCAAGCGGGCTACATCAGCGGCCAAATCATCTCGGTGAACGGCGGCATGATCTGATGTCCGCCACGCCGGTGCAGTCGCTCGCCGTGCATCAGGCCGAGGTCATGCTGTTTTTTACCCTGTTGCAGCTGACGGTGATCGTGCTGGCCGCCCGACTCGGCGGGATACTGGCGCTGCGCGTCGGCCAGTCGCCGGCGGTGGGCGAAATCATTGTCGGTATCCTGCTCGGGCCGTCGCTGTTCGGCCTCTTGGCACCCGACCTGTTCCAGACCGTATTTCACTCGACGCCCCCCGCGCCGATGCAGATGCTGTCGCAGATCGGCTTGATCCTGCTGATGTTCCAGATCGGCCTCGAGTTCGATTTCGCCCATCTGACCGACCGCCACAATCGTCGTGCCGTTGCTTACATCGCCACGGCAGGCATGGTGGCGCCGTTCGTGCTGGGCTTTGGATTTGGGTATTGGACGGCACCGATGCTGTCGCCCGGCATCGACCCGCTCGCCACCGCCCTGTTTATCGCCACCGCTTTTTCCATCACCGCCCTGCCCATCCTCGGTCGCATGATGATCGAGTTCAACATCACCCGCCTGCCCATCGGCGTCATTGCCATCAGCGCCGCCGCGATCAACGACGTCATCGGCTGGCTGCTGCTCGCGCTGGTGACGGCGCTGACGCTGGCCCAGTTCAGCGCCGCCGCCTTCGCCGGCAAGGTGTTGCTGGTGGCGGGATTCTTTGCGGTCTGGTGGCTGGTCGTGCGGCCGCTGATGAAACGCATCATCCGCCGCAGCCAGGCCGGCGCCGTACCCGTGGGCGAGAAGGCGGGCCGCGGCAAGCTCACCCACAACCTGCTCGGCATCCTGCTCGCAGCCATCTTCATCTCGGCGATGACCACGTATCAGATCGGTATCTTCGCCATCTTTGGCGGCTTCATGATGGGCGTGATCCTGCACGACGAACACGAACTGATCGACGCCTGGAAAGAACGCATCGGTCACTTCGTCATGGTTTTTTTCCTGCCGATTTTCTTCACCTACACCGGCCTGCGCACGCATATCGGCAGCCTGGATACGGTCGCCGCCTGGGGCTGGTGTGCGCTGCTGATCGCGCTGGCGACACTGGGCAAGTTCGGCGCCAGCTATCTCGCTGCGCGCTGGGCCGGCATGTCGCATGTTGAGGGCAAGCTGCTCGGCATCATGATGAACACCCGCGCCCTGATGGAACTGATCGTCATCAACATCGGCTACGACCTCGGCGTGATCTCGCAACAGGTTTTCACCATGCTGGTGTTGATGGCGATTTTCAGCACAGTGATTACCACGCCGGGGCTGCGCGCCTGGTTGCCGAAGATTGGCGTGGCCGTTCCGGAGCGGCACTAATCGTGCATCTTCCTATGCTTGTTGCGCCCAGCCCGGCCACACCGTCAGCACGAACATGGATGAAATGGGGGAGGCCGAGCTGATCGAAACTTACGACGGCCTTGATTACACCGCTGAGGACTGCGCGGGCTGGATGATGGAAGCGGGTTTTAGCAAACGCGAAAAGTGAAACTGACGGGGTGCCGAGGCGATGGTCATCGGGGTCAAGCCCGATGACCATTAGCCCGTAGGGTTAACCCCTGCTCTGTCTCAGGACTAGCCCGGTTTGACCGCCTGATACTCAGCAAAAATCGACAGCGCGGGTGTTTCGATGTGGCGTTTCGCGCCGCTGAATCCAGCATCCGTCAGCGTATCAATCACGCCGCTCGGCGGCACGCAGGCCTCAATCGTGTCCCAGTAATATCGCCACAGTTTGGCCGACTCGGCGCTGCTGCCGACCAGCCGAGCGAGCACCGGCACAACGCCGCGCATGTAACTTTTGAGCAGGAACTGGCTCCAGGCGCGCTCCGGCTTGGTGATTTCGAGCAGGCACAAACGGCCGCCGGGTTTGAGTACGCGGTGAAATTCGCTGAAGGCAGCGGAGAGGTCGCCGATATGGCGCAGCGCGTAGCCCATGCTGAGAAAGTCGAAACTGGCATCGGGGAACGGGATGGCTTCTGCCCGGCCTTCGACCAGCTGCACGCCGGGCAAATGCGCGCAGGCCATCATGCCGGCACTGGGATCGACGCCCACTACCAGCGCGGGGTCACCCACCAGCTTCACCGCTTCGCGCGCCACCAGGCCGGTACCGGCGCCGACATCGACAATGCGCATGCCGGGTTTCAGTCCTGCGCGCTGCAAGGCCTGGTTGCGGTACCAGGGACCGCTGCCCAATGCCAGCAAACGGTCGATACGGTCGTAATCCGAAGCGGTGCTGTCGAAAATCTTGCCGACGAAACCGCGCCGCGCCTGTTCATCGGTGTAGTAATCGGCAAGCGGAGGATGCGGCGCATGTATCGCCGGCGTCGATGAGTCGTCTATTATCTTCATAAAATGTGTAAGCGCCTTAACAGCAAGAGGGGGAAACGCAGCAAAAATCCCAGCATCAGCCGGATATGCATCCAGCTCAGGAGGATGTTGTCACGCAGGTAGTTGAAGTGGGAAACCCCGCCTTCGTCGGCACGCAGGTATTTCACCGGTGCCGGCAGGTTGACCGGGCGCACGCCGTGCCAGCACAAACGCACGACTGCTTCGGGGTCGAAATCAAACCGGCGCATCCAGCGCTGGCCGCGCATCACCTGCCGCAGCGGCTCGACCGGATAAACCCGAAAGCCATACAGCGAATCGCCGATGCCCGCCCACAGGGTTTCCAGATTGGCCCAGCCGTTGGACACCTTGCGGCCCTGCACGCGCAGCGCGGGGGCATCGGCGTCGAACACCGGCACGCCGAGCAGCATCGCATCGGGCGATTGTTGGGATGCGGCCATGAACGCAGGAATCAAATCGGCTGGATGCTGGCCATCGGAGTCCATCGTCAGGGCGTGGGTGTAACCCTGCTGGGCCGCCAGATCCAACCCGTGCAACACGGCAGCGCCTTTGCCCTGGTTTTCGGGCAGCACCCACACCTTGAGACCGGGGTCGGTTGCCGCCATTTGTTTCAGGCCGTCGGCGGTGCCGTCAGTGCTGCCGTCCACCACCACCCACACCGGCGCCCACTGGGTACGGGCGGCCCGCACGGTTTCATAGACTTTTTCACCCGGGTTGTAGCTGGGGATCAGCACCAGATGGCTAGTGGAGATTGGGCTTGCGGACGTCAGGCTTGCGGACGTCATCTTGCAGCCTGCCTCGCATCGCATTCCGGGGCCTGTGGGGACTCGGGCGGCAGAAACCGCGGCGCCTCACACAGTTCATCGATGAAATAGCGCTCCAGTTCCTCGGTAAACGCTCCGGCTTTGCCGGGTGGATCAAAACGGCGACCGAGCCGGACGCGGTAGGTGATCGGAAACCGTGGTCGACGAAACAGCGGCCACCCCTTGCTGAGGTAAGCAGAATCGGTTTCGATGAACACCGTCTGGATCGGCACCTGTGCGCGGCCGGCGATCAATGCGGTGGTGCCTTTACATACGTTGACCGGCCACCGGGTGGTGCGGGTTCCCTCAGGAAAAACCAGCAGCTGGCTGCCATTACGCAGTTCGGCCACCGATTGCTTGATCATGCTCAGCTGCGCATCGTTGCGGATGTAGCCGGCTATGCGGGCGCCAGCACCAAAAAATGCGTTATCCACGATATCGGCTTTCATGATGCAGGCGATGCCCGGCAAACGCGACAACACCATCAGCGCATCGAGCAGGCAGGGGTGATTGGGCGCAATAATCATCGGGCCTTCTGCGCGCAAGGCATCGAGCTCAGCGAGATCGAAATGGATGGCCCGAATGAAGGTGAGGAAGCCGAGATAAACACGAAATGAAATCGAGATCACGCCGCGGCCGAGTGCGTTCGCCCTGTGCTTGGGCAGCACGTAATACAGCGGCACGGCAAACACGGTCCAGATCAACGACGCCGCGCCCAGCACCACCAGGCCCGCCCACAAGACAAAATATTCGTAGAGCCGGTGCAGCACACGCCTCGGCCAACGGGCCCGGGGCGCAAAGGTATGCGTTGAAGCCGTCATGTCCCCCTACTCGGTGACCGGGCTGGCCAGCGTGGTGGCATGCCCGCCCGAAGCCTCGATTTCGACCAGCAGGTCGGCGCGACAGATGTCCGCCTGCAGGAACATGGGCGATACCGGCGCGCCTATGAATTCCATCATGACCTGGCGCACGGTGGCCAGGTTCGACAAATCCCGCAGATAAACCTTGTAGACCAGCGTATCGAGACTGAAACGGTTGCGTGGATTGACGCGGTTGGCCTCGTCGACCACCGCCGCGATGTTATGCAGACATTCGCGCATTTGCGCCACCACATCGCCCGCATGCAGGGTTTGATGGCCCACGATGCTGGCGGTGCCGGAGATGAACAGCACGTCACACCCGCCCAGGTTGACCAGCCCCGCGCGCGCGAAGGTCGGGCTGCGCGGGCCGTACTGGCTGGGATAGTGGAAGGCGCTGACCTGACGCGGATTTTCGATCGCGATGACATCCGTCCGCGTCGCCAGAAAAGCGATATTCAGTCCGCCTGCAGCAGCGCCCAACGCGCAGGCGGCGGGCACGTTGTTGACGACCGAACGGTCGTGGGCAAGAAAGGCTTCCTGCCGACCAATATTGAACTGACGATAGCGCTCGATCTGGTGACTCTCTGCGTTGATGTCCGCGAAGTAATTCCACACGCGCAACAACGACGTGTAGCCACGCGCTTCGAGCAATTCGAAAATGGCCTGGTAGGCTGCTGCCGTTGCCATTTGCAAGGGGGGGCGCTCATCGGCCATTTGCGGTAACGCGACCTCATCCAGGCGCATGCTGCCAAACAACAACGACTTGCTTTCGCGAAAACGGATTGCGCCCTGCTGTCCGGATTCCAGCGGTTCGGCGCTATGCCAAATCTCGCAGGTCGCCTCTTCCGGATAGGGCAAGGCCATGTCCACCTGCTGAATCGGCAGATCCAGAGGGTCGAGCGCCATGGCCGGGTGGGCATAACACGCGCCACCGAGCACGCTGCTCAATTCGTCACGCGTCCGACCCGCAAGCCGGGATGCCGGCAACACCTCCAGACGCAGAATCGAATCCACCGGCGTCATCAGCTGTTGGCCTCTTCCGGATTATCCACCACGCGAATATTCAATTTGCGGCGCTTCCAGGCTTGTATCGTGTTCTTCCAGTTACCCACTGACGCCAGGTAATAGATCGTTTTGAATGCCCACAACGAAGGCCAGATCGGCGTTTTTCCGTAAATGTCGCCCGCCAGCACCGACAGCAGCGCTTCCTTGACCCGGAAGATATTGTGCGGCGACATGAACAGATTACGCATGGCGGGGTTGGTGACCCGATAGATGAACCAGGAAAATTCTTTGGGCCCATGTTTCATTACCTTGTCGAAATGCTTGAGCGCCCCTGCAGATTTTTCCGGTTGACGCAGACAGGTATCGACGGCATCAGCGCCTACAAAAGCGCTGTGCATGGCCATCATCACCCCGGATGAAAAAACCGGATCGATGAAAGCATAGGCGTCGCCCAAGAGCAGGTAATTGGCGCCATGCGTATGGTCACAGGCGTAAGCAAAATTGCCGGTGGCCTCCACCTCCGACACCAGTTCGGCGCGACTCAGGCGCTCGGCCAGCGCGGGGCACTGACTGATCAGCTCCATCAGGAACGCGGCAGGCGGCTTGGTGCGCGCCTTCAGAACGTGCGGCCAGATCACCGCGCCGACGCTGGTGCTGCCATCCGCCAGCGGGATGAACCAGAACCAGCCGTGCGCAAACCAGAAAATGCTGATGTGCCCTGCCTGCCGACCTTCGAGCCGTTGCGCGCCCGTGAAGTGTCCATACAGCGCCGCGCTGTTGTGTTTCGGATTGCGCTGCTTGGCATTCAGGCGGTTGCCGAGGAAGGTGTCGCGGCCCGAGGCGTCGACCAGAAAACGACACTGCCAGGTTTCGCTTGCGCCGTTGTCGTGCTCCGCGTGAACGAGAGCGCCCTCGTCGTTCGGTAGAAACACCACCTCGCGCACGCGGCAGCCTTCGATGATCGCCGCGCCCTTGCGACCGGCATTGCGAATCAGGATCTCGTCGAATTCGGAACGGCGCACCTGAAACGAGCTAGGCATGGACTTGTCCCAGGCATCGCCAAACTCGAACGTCTGACGGTGTTCGTGCCAGGGCGAAACAAATTCTGCCCCCCATTTCTCCATGCCGATGGCTTCGATCTCGTCACGCACCCCCAGCTTGTCGAACAAGGGCAAATTGGCCGGCAGCAGGGATTCGCCAATGTGAAAGCGCGGGTGATGCGCCTTCTCCAGCAATGTGACCTGATGGCCTTTTTCCGCCAGCAGCGCGGCGGCGGTCGAGCCAGCGGGGCCGCCGCCGATCACCAGCACATCGCACTGGCGCGGAGCCAGGCTGGCAGTTTCGTTCAACATGGGGTGTTCCTTGTGTGGACACAGCACGGCGAAGATATCGGTCCGCGTTAACTGCATAACGTCCAAAGTTTACCCAAACAAGTCTTGGGGCGGTAGCTTCAGATGCGCAGCGCGGCTTCGAGGATAGAATGTGACTATGTAAACGCGGCTTAACGCACTTTACCCGGTGGCCGGATTAAGGGGTTACCCGGCTCGCTTTGCATGAATATTATGTTTACATTTCGAGCGCATCGAAGCTTGTTTGAACACCGTCTCAATATTTAGCAATTAGGGATACACGCAGTCATGAGCATTCTTGTTACCGGCGGTGCCGGGTTTATCGGAGCGAATTTCGTGCTGGACTGGCTGGCCCAGTCCGACGAAACGGTCATCAACCTCGACCTGCTGACCTACGCCGGCAATCGCGAGAGCCTGGCCTCGCTGGGCGGCGACGCGCAGCATGCGTTTGTGCAGGGCGACATCGGCGACTCCGCGCTGGTGGCCCAATTGCTCGCCCGGCATCAACCCCGCGCCATCATCAATTTCGCTGCCGAAAGCCACGTCGACCGCTCCATCCACGGCCCGGAAGATTTCGTCCAGACCAATATCGTGGGCACGTTTCGCCTGCTGGAGGCGGTGCGTGCCCACTGGAACGGCCTGCAGGACGACGCCAAACAGAACTTCCGCTTTCTCCACGTCTCCACCGATGAAGTCTATGGCTCGCTCGGCAAAAATGATCCGGCTTTTACCGAAACGCACCGCTACGCGCCCAACAGCCCGTATTCGGCGAGCAAGGCCGCCAGCGACCATCTGGTGCGCGCCTACCATCACACCTATGGCTTGCCGGTGCTCACCACCAACTGCTCCAACAACTACGGGCCGTATCAATTCCCGGAAAAGCTCATCCCGCTGATGATCGTCAATGCACTCGCGGGGAAACCCCTGCCGGTGTATGGCGACGGCCAGCAGATCCGCGACTGGCTCTACGTCACCGACCATTGCAGCGCGATTCGGCGCGTACTGGAAGCCGGCCAAGTCGGCGAGATCTACAACATCGGCGGCTGGAACGAAAAGCCCAACCTCGACATCGTCCATGTGGTGTGTTCGCTGCTCGACGAACTCCGCCCCCTCCCCACTTCCCACTCCCCACTCCCCACTTACCGTTCCTTAATCACCTACGTCACCGACCGCCCCGGCCATGATCGCCGCTACGCCATCGACGCCAGCAAAATGGCGAGCGAACTCGGCTGGAAGCCCGCCGAAACCTTCGATTCCGGCATTCGCAAAACCGTGCAGTGGTATCTGGACAACCCGGACTGGATCGCGCACGTCCAGTCCGGCACGTATCGCGAGTGGGTAGAAAAAAACTACAGCGGACGCGCCGCGTGAAGATTCTGCTATTCGGTAAGAATGGGCAGGTCGGCTGGGAATTGCAGCGCAGCCTGGCGCCGCTGGGCGAACTGGTGGCGCTGGCGTCCGACAGCCAGGAACTGTGCGGCGATCTCACCGACCTGGCGGGCATCGCCCGGACGGTACGCGCGGTCGCTCCGGACGTCATTGTCAACGCCGCCGCCCACACCGCCGTCGACCAGGCCGAGAGCGAGCCTGAACGGGCCCGCACCCTCAACGCGTTGGCCCCGGGCGTGCTGGCGCAGGAAGCCCAGCGCAGCGGGGCGTGGCTGGTGCACTATTCCACCGACTATGTGTTTGACGGCAGCGGCGACACGCCGTGGCTGGAAACCGACCCCACCGGCCCGCTCAACGTCTACGGCCAAACCAAACTCGAAGGCGAAGCCGCCATCCGCGACAGCGGCTGCAACCACCTCATCTTCCGCACCAGTTGGGTCTACGCCGCGCGCGGCGGCAATTTCGCCAAAACCATGCTGCGACTGGCCCGCGAACGCGACAGCCTCGCCGTCATCAACGACCAGATCGGCGCGCCCACCGGAGCCGACCTGCTGGCAGACGTCACCGCCCACGCCCTCCGCACCGCGATGCAGCGCCCCGAGCTTGGCGGCCTGTATCACCTGGCGGCCAGCGGCCAGACCTCCTGGTACGACTACGCACGGTTCGTGATTGACCATGCTCGCCAGGCCGGCAACGACATCAAGGTCGCCCCCGAGGCCATCCAGCCCGTTCCCACCAGCGCGTTCCCTACTGCAGCCAGACGCCCGCTTAATTCGCGCCTGGACACCCGCAAACTGCAAACGACCTTTGGCCTGCGCCTGCCCCCTTGGCAAGACGGCATCACCCGCATGCTGGAGGAAGTGGAAAGTCGGGAGTGGGGAGTGGGGAGTGGGCGCAATGGCTAAGCCGCACGAGCAGCTGGACGCCTGGAAATTCTCGATGGAATTGGCTAAATCGGTGTATCAGATGACCGCTGCCTTTCCGGCAGAGGAGCGCTATGGGTTGGCGCAGCAAATGAGGCGGGCGGCCGTATCCATTCCCAGCAATATTGCAGAGGGTGCCGGCCGCAATGGCGCGAAGGAATACGTTCATTTCATCGGCATTTCACGCGGCTCGCTTGCAGAACTGGAAACCCAGATGCAACTTGCGGTGATGCTCGGCTTTACCCCCGCCAATCACGTTGCTTTCGATATTGCCGACCACACCGGCAAACGCCTCACCGGCCTGCACAAAAAATGGAACACAGCATGACCCAACTCCCACTCTCCACTCCCCACTCCCCACTCCCCAGAAAAGGCATCATCCTCGCCGGCGGCTCCGGCACCCGGCTGCACCCCGCCACGCTGGCGATCAGCAAGCAGCTGTTGCCCGTGTTCGACAAGCCGATGATCTACTACCCGCTCACCACGTTGATGCTGGCGGGGATACGCGACATCCTCATCATCTCCACCCCCCAGGACACCCCACGTTTCGCGCAGCTACTCGGCGACGGCAGCCAATGGGGCCTGAACCTGCAATATGCCGTGCAGCCCTCGCCCGACGGTCTGGCGCAAGCCTTCCTCATCGGCGAATCTTTCATCGGTGATGACCTGTCGACCCTGGTGCTGGGCGATAACATTTTCTATGGCCATGACTTCCACCTGCTGTTGAACAGTGCGGTGACACGCACCGAGGGCGCCAGCGTCTTCGCCTACCATGTGCACGACCCCGAACGCTATGGCGTGGCCGAGTTCGACGCCGGCGGCAAGGTGCTGTCGCTGGAGGAAAAGCCCCAACACCCCAAGTCCAGCTACGCCGTGACCGGGCTTTATTTCTACGACCGGCAAGTCGTTGACCTCGCCAAAAGCCTGAAGCCCTCGCCGCGCGGCGAGCTGGAAATCACCGATCTCAACCGCCTGTACCTGGAACAGGGCGCGCTCAATGTCGAAATCATGGGCCGCGGCTACGCCTGGCTCGACACCGGCACCCACGAATCGCTCCTGGAAGCCAGCCAGTTCATCGCCACCCTGGAAAACCGCCAGGGCCTCAAGGTCGCCTGCCCGGAGGAAATCGCCTATCGGCACCAGTGGATTGATGCCGCCCAGCTTGAAAAGCTGGCGCAGCCGCTAAGCAAAAACGGCTATGGACAGTACTTGATGCGCATCCTCAAGGAAAAGGTTTTCGGATGAAAGCCACCCCGCTTGCCATCCCCGACGTCATCCTGCTCGAACCCCGCGTGTTTGGCGATGAGCGGGGCTTCTTCTTCGAAAGCTTCAACCAGGCCAAGTTTGAAGCCGCAATCGGCCGGCACGTCGCCTTCCTGCAGGACAACCATTCGCGCTCGGCCAAGAACGTGTTGCGTGGCCTGCACTACCAAATCCGCCAGCCGCAAGGCAAGCTGGTGCGCGTCGTCCAGGGCGAAGTATTTGATGTGGCGGTCGACATCCGCAAATCTTCACCCACCTTCGGGCAATGGGTAGGCGAAACGCTGTCGGCTGATAACAAGCGACAAATGTGGGTGCCGGAAGGCTTTGCACACGGCTTTGTCGTGCTGTCGGATAGCGCGGAGTTTCTCTACAAAACCACTGATTACTATGCACCGGAACACGAACGCTGCATTGCCTGGGACGACCCGGTCATCGGCATACAGTGGCCCCACGTCGGCGTACCGGCACTTTCCGCCAAAGACCAGCAGGGCAAAGCGCTCGCCGAAGCCGAACACTTTGCATGACACCACCCCAGCCCGAACGCCCGGCCAGCACCCTGACGATATTCAAACAAGCCCAGCCTGGCCGGAATTATCCGGGGGTTCTGAACTCCCATTCCAAGTTCCTCACGATGCCTATTCCTTGCTGAAACAAGGGGCACACGTTGCCCCAAGCGCCAGACGGGATTAAAATGCCGCACTTTTCGCTTTAATTTTGCGGCTTGCCTGAGGGCAGGCCGCTGTTGCCTGAGCACATAGAACCATGGAACGACAACGCCAGCTGGACGGAACCCTTTATTCTCCCGATTTCGAGCAGGATAGCTGCGGCTTTGGCCTGATTGCGCAGATGGACAATCAGCCCAGCCACACGCTGGTGCAGAATGCGATTGGCTCGCTGGCTTGCATGACGCACCGCGGCGCAATTGCGGCGGACGGCTTGTCGGGCGACGGCTGCGGCCTGCTGTTCAAGAAACCGGATGCGTTCCTGCGTGCGGTGGCGACCGAGGCGGGTTTTGTGCTGGGCGATCTGTATGCCACCGGCCTGCTGTTCCTGTCGCGCGATGCTGCGCCGCAAGCCTACGCACGCACCACGCTGAAAACCGAGCTCGAGGCACAAGGCCTCGTAGTGGCCGGTTTCCGCCTGGTGCCGACCGATACCCGCGTGTGCGGCGAATCGGCGATGGAATCGCTGCCGCATATCGAAATGGTGTTCGTCAACGCGGCCACGGATATTAACGGCGCAGACATGAGCGAGGACGATTTCGAGCGCAAGCTCTACATCGCCCGCCGCCGCGCCGAAAAAGCGCTGGAGCCGACCGACCCGGTGTTCTACCTGCCGACGCTGTCGTGCCGCGTCATCAGCTACAAAGGCCTGGTGATGCCGGACAACCTGCCGGTGTTTTACCCCGACCTCAACGATGAGCGGTTTGCATCGAGCCTGGTCGTGTTCCACCAACGCTTCTCCACCAATACCTGGCCGCAGTGGCGGCTGGCGCAGCCGTTCCGCTATCTGGCGCACAACGGCGAGATCAACACGGTGCAGGGCAACCGCAACTGGAGCCGCGCCCGCGAGCAGAAGTTCGAGACCCCGCTGATCCCGAACATGGACGACATTCGTCCCATCGTCGGCACCAAAGGATCGGATTCGATGAGCCTCGACAACATGGTCGAAGGCCTGGTGATGGGCGGTGCGGGCCTGTTCCGTGCGCTGCGTCTGGTGATTCCGCCGGCCTGGCAGAACGTCGAGTCGATGGACCCGGATATCCGCGCCTTCTACGAATACAACTCGATGCACATGGAGCCGTGGGACGGCCCCGCCGGCATC
>Ga0180009_10001927_pt1 | contig 24633 bp, 21 predicted proteins | sample OS_PC_MetaG_FD_123537 | JGI IMG/M metagenome (GOLD analysis project Ga0180009, IMG submission 123537) | Groundwater microbial communities from the Aspo Hard Rock Laboratory (HRL) deep subsurface site, Sweden - OS_PC_MetaG | ecosystem: Environmental > Aquatic > Deep subsurface > Groundwater...
ACCAGAATGGACCGGGCCCCGGTGTAGAAGTCCTCGATGCTGTTAATCAGGCCCATGTCCAGGGCTTTTTGCAGCCGCAGGAACGCGGTCGGTGAAACCGGCACGCCATGATCCCTTAGCAAATAAAAGAAGTCGACGAACATCTCCCCCAGCCCTTGTCCGACGTTAACGTTTCAGGCGTGCGACCTGACGGGTCGCCTGCTGGTGGTCGGAACTCTTCTTGAACAGCACGCCGAGGTAGGGCACGCTGCCCAAGACCAGGTCCTTGGTCTTGAAGTCCGGGTCCATGGTCAGGGCCCGAATCCAGTTGATCAGCTCGCGGGTGGCCGGCTTCTTCTCGATGTTCTGGAACTCGCGCAGCCGATAAAAGGTGTTGATGGTCGCTTCGGCCAGGTTTTCGTCCAGGTCCGGGAAGTGGACGTTGATGATGGCCCGCATCATGTCCGCGTCGGGAAAGGCGATGTGGTGGAAGTTGCAGCGGCCGAGGAACGGGTCGGAGAGGTCCTTTTTGGCGTTCGAGGTGATGACGATGACCGGCCGGCACTGGGCCCGGATGGTCTTGTCGATCTCCTGAATGTCGAAGGACATCTGGTCCAGAACGTCGAGCATGTCGTCCTGGAAGTCGGTGTCGGCCTTGTCGATTTCGTCGATGAGCAGGACGACCCGCTTGTCGGTGGTGAAGGACTGGCCGATCTTGCCCATGCGGATGTAGTCCTCGATGTTGGACACGTTCCGGTTCGAATCGCCGAATCGGCTGTCGTTGAGCCGGGTCAGTGTGTCGTACTGGTAGAGGCTGTCCACCAGCTTCATGCTGGATTTGACGTTAAGCACGATCAGGGGCATGCCCAAGGCCTCGGCAATGGCGTAGGCCAGCATGGTCTTGCCCGTTCCGGGTTCTCCCTTGAGAAGCAGCGGCATCTCCAGGGCCATGGAGATGTTGATGATCTTGGCCAGCTCACTGTCCAGGACGTATTTGCTCGCGCCCGTGAAAGTCTGTCCCTCTTGGCTTGTCATAAATTATTTCTCCCTGTTATCTGGTGGGGCTCCCAAAAGCCCTTATCCTCCATATTATCAGGATATCGATATTATCCCGGCCCGCTACTGTCAAGTATTTTATTTTCAATTTTTTTTAACTATAATTTACGCGTTCGGCGGCAAGGACGATCCGCATGTCATTTTAGCCATGGACAGGGGCATATCTGGATTCCTGCCGCCAAGGGCCGCCCCCGGATTTCAGGGGGCGGCAGCCGAGTTTCGACTCGCCTTGACACCCGCGTCCGGGCTATAATACGTTTGACTCCCGCGGAGGCGAACGCGTGACTGAAAACCACGGGGACGAGCTGACCCCCTTGGAAAAAAAGCTGATTCACGAACTGGGCGGCGACATGGGTGACGGCCCCAGACCCTTTGCCGATCTGGGGCGCCGGGTCGGCCTGGATGAGGACCGGGTCGTGGCCATGATCCGGGGTCTGCGGGAGCGGGGCTTTCTGCGACGCTTCGGGGCCACGCTACGGCACCAGCGTTCCGGGTTCACGGCCAACGCCATGGTGGCCTGGCAGGTCGAGCCGGCACGCATCGAGGAGGTCGGCCGAATCATGGCCGCCTTCGACGAGGTGACCCATTGCTATCAACGGCGGACCACACCCGGCTGGTCCCGGAACCTGTACACCATGATCCATGCCGCCACACCCGAGGAATGCCGGATACTGGCCGAGAAAATGGCCCGAACGGCCGGTGTCGCGGACTATGAACTCCTTTTCAGCAACGAGGAACTCAAAAAGACATCCATGAGGTATTTCAAATGAGCCAGGACAATTCCCGGAAACTTTTCGAGGAGGCCCGGCGGATCATCCCCGGCGGGGTCAACAGCCCGGTCCGGGCCTGCCGGTCCGTGGGGGCCGAGCCTCTTTTTATCGCTCGAGGGCAGGGCGCTCGAATCTGGGACGCGGACGGCCGGGAATACCTGGATTACGTGGGGTCCTGGGGACCGCTCATCCTGGGCCACGCCCACCCGGCCGTCCTGGCCGCCCTGGGCGAGACCATGGCCTCCGGTACCAGCTTCGGCGCGCCTACGGCGCTCGAATGCGACATGGCCCGCCTGCTGGTCGATTGCGTCCCCTCCATGGACATGGTCCGCCTGGTCAACTCCGGGACCGAGGCGACCATGAGCGCCATCCGCCTGGCCCGGGGCGTGACAGGCCGGTCCAGGATAGTCAAGTTCGACGGCTGCTACCATGGCCACGCCGACAGCCTGCTGGTGGCGGCCGGTTCCGGCGTGGCCACCCTGGGCATTCCGGGCAGCCCGGGTGTGCCCGAGGAAATCGCCGGCCTGACCCTGTCCCTGCCCTACAACGATCTGGAGGCGGTTCGGGCGGCCTTTGAAAAATACGACGGCCAGATCGCAACGGTCATCGTCGAGCCGGTGGCGGGCAACATGGGCGTGGTCCCGCCCCGGGAGGACTTCCTGCCCGGACTGGCCGAACTGACCCGGACCCATGGCGCCCTGCTGATCTTCGACGAGGTCATCACCGGCTTCCGGCTCGGACTGGGCGGCGCCCAGGCCCGGTACGGTCTGGACCCGGACCTGACCTGCCTGGGCAAGATCATCGGCGGCGGCCTGCCCGTGGGCGCCTTTGGCGGCAAAAAGGCGATCATGTCCCGGCTGGCCCCCGAAGGGGACGTCTATCAGGCCGGGACCCTGTCCGGCAATCCCCTGGCCATGGCCGCCGGCCGGGCGGCCATCGAAACCCTCCGGGCCGACCCCGGATTATACGACCGGCTGGAACAGACATCCGCGGCCCTGGCCGAAGGGCTGATCGAGCGCGCCCGCAAGCAGGGCCTGGAGGTGTCCGGCAACCGGGTCGGCTCCATGTCCACTCTGTTTTTCAATCCCGGGCCGGTCACCGATTATGCTTCGGCCCTCCGGTCCGACACCACCCGGTACGGCCGGTTCTACCGGGCCATGCGGGAGCGGGGCGTTTATCTGGCCCCCTCCCAGTTCGAGGCGACCATGGTTTCGACCGCCCACGGACTCGATGAAGTGGACCAGACCCTGGCCGTTGCGGATCAAATTTTTAAATATTTGTAATCATTATATTAATGTGCGTTGTGGGCCGGGAGGGAGCCTCGGGCCGATCGACCGGTCAAGGGGAAAAAAAAGTTGACTTGCGGGCGGCCCATGTGTTAGGTGACTATGTGATTGTTTACACGATCCCATGAATCTCGCGTTTTTGAGGAAAAGAAGTAAAACCCAGGGGATCTGGCCCACAGGCGCCGGATGAGAAAAAGCACCAGGGATTCATTCAGGCTCCTGGCCGTCGCCAGCACGATGGGGCTGGCCATGGTGATATCGACCGTTCTCGGTCTGGCCCTGGGATATGTCTTGGATCATTATGTTTTTCATACGGAACCGGTGCTGACCCTGGTCTTCCTCGTCCTGGGCATCATCGGAGGGTTTCGGAATTTGTACATTCTGACCAAACGGATCCAACGGATGGAAAAGGAGGCCGAATGATCGGCCAGGACGAGCGGGACCTCGTCATCCGGCTCAATCTGAACTGTTGGGTACTGCTGACCGCGGTGTTGCTGGGCTCGGTGCTTTATCTGCCGTTGCATCTGATCCCCGGCGTTGCCGTTGGAGGGCTCATGGTCACGGGGAACCTGTTTCTGTTGTTCCGGGTCGTGGACAAGGCCCTCAAGCTGGGCAGCAAGATCGAGCCCAAGGACGTGCTGCCCCGATACTATGTGACTTTCATCGGGACGTGCGTCCTCATATTCATCCTGATTTCCCAGCGTCTGGTCGACGAACTGGGGCTTCTGCTGGGTCTGGCCACCTTTGTCCTGGGCCTGTTCGCGCTGGTGGTCGAGCTGGCGGGTCGAATCGTTTACAAGACCATTACCAAGGAGGCGGTCTGAAATATGGAACATCCATTCATGATCCTGGTAGCGATACTGGAAACCATCGGCCTGGGCCATTTCGCCCACGCCTATCCTCACGTGCTCTATACGTGGCTGGTCATGGTCGTTCTGATTATTTTGGCCTGGCTGGCCGGTCGGAACACCCAGATGATCCCGGGCAAGATGCAGAACGTCTTCGAAGTCGTCCTGGACGGCATCGAAGGCTTCCAGGTCGACATGATGGGTGAGGAAGGCCGGCCGTATTTTCCCCTGATCGCCACGATCGGCATCTACATTTTCATCTCCAACACCATGGGACTCATTCCGGGGATGATGTCGCCGACCTCCAATATCAACACCACTCTGTCCTGCGCCATCGTGACCTTCGTGGCGACCCACTATGTGGGCATCAAGTGCCACGGCCTCAAGTACGTCAAGCATTTCATGGGACCGCTTTTGCCTCTGGCTCCCTTGATGATCCCCATTGAAATCATCAGCCACCTGGCCCGGGTGCTGTCCCTGACGCTTCGTCTTTTCGGCAACATCATGGGGGAAGACCTGGTGTTGGCGATTCTGTTCATCCTCTTCGGTCAGTATTTCGTGCCGCTGCCCATGATGTTCCTGGGGCTGTTCACCAGCTTCGTCCAGGCCTTTATTTTCGCCCTGCTGTCCATGCTTTACATCAGCGGGGCCCTGGAGGAGGCCCACTAAGGTTCCCGAGCCCCGGTTTCGGCCGGGGACAAAATAGGAAGAAGGCATATTGAAAGAAAGGAGATTGAGGAAATCATGAAGAAATCCGTTACCACGTTCTTGCTGGCCTGTGCGCTGGTGCTGGGTACGGCCGCCATGGCCCTGGCCGCGGACGCCGAGGTCCAGGTCGCCGGGTTGAAGGTCTTCCAATGGACGATCATCGCCGCCGGCTTCGGCATCGCCATTGCGGCCTTCGGCACCGGCCTGGCCCAGGGCAATGCCATCCGGGGCGCCGTGGAAGGCACGGCCCGCAACCCCGAGGCTTCCGGGAAGATCACCGTGACCATGATCATCGGTCTGGCCCTGATCGAGTCGCTGTGTATTTACGCCCTGGTCGTGGCCTTGATTCTGCTCTACGCGTACCCGATGGCTCTGCCCATCGCCAAGATGCTGGGGCTGCCGGTCTAATCCGGATTGCGCGTCGGAAATCCGGGTGGCCCGGATTTCCGACGCGCGGGCAAATTTTTTTTGTTTCCGCATGTTATAGCATTCACAATCGGATTGACTCCGAACCGGACTTGATATGAAGTTCTCCAAGATTCCAGCGGCGACCATCACTCGGCTCTCGATGTACTCCAGGAACCTGGAGGAGCTGCTGGCCGAGGACGTCAAAGTCATCTCCTCGGAGAAACTCGCCGAGCGCTGCGGCGTGAATTCAGCCCAGATTCGCAAGGATGTGGCGTATTTTGGTGAGTTCGGCGTCCGAGGGGTTGGCTATTACGTTCGCGACCTGCTTTTCGAGATCAAGAAGATTCTGGGCCTGAACAAGGAATGGAACCTAGCTCTCGTGGGCATCGGCAATCTGGGTTCGGCCCTGATCGCCCATGAGAATTTCGCCCGGCAGGGCTATCGGTTCATGGCCGCTTTTGACAACGATCCCCACAAGATCGGCAAGAAGCTTCTGAGCGGTTTGCTTGTCGACCGTATTGACGACCTCAAGAAAGTCAAGGCGCGGTGCAATATCGAAATCGGAGTGATTTCCACGCCGGCCTCCAAGGCCCAGGAAGTCGCCAATCGCCTTATCGAGGCTGATGTGCGCGCTATGCTCAACTTCGCCCCGATCCAGATTCAGGTTCCCAAGGGCTTCTCGGTGGAAAATGTGGATTTTACTGTTAAACTTGACAATTTGGCCTATCATCTGACAACGGAAGGCTGAACGGATACCCCAGGTAAGGCGATGGAGGGGGCGGGCCCTTCGGGACCCGCCCCTTACTATTTATGCATACGACCGGTTCAACCGGTCTTGCCGAATGGGCAGACAGGATAGCGGCACTCGGGGCAGGACAGGCAGAGCCCGCCGTGGGACATGGCCGCCAGGTCCCGCCGGGTCAGGGACTCGCCGGCCAGAATCCGGGGCAGGACCAGGTCGAAGATGGTCTGGTCGTGATGGATGACGCAGGCCGGCACCCCGATGACCGGGACGTTCCGGACCCGGGCCAGCATGAGCATGGCCCCGGGCAACACGGCGGACCCGTACAAGACGTCGCGGGCCCCGGCCTTGATCACGCCCAGGCGCGTGACGTCGTCCGGATCGACGGACATGCCGCCGGTGGCCACCACCAGGCCGGCTCCGGCGGAAATGAGTTCCAGGAGGCGGGCGGCGATAAAGTCCGGGTCATCCGGGGCGAAAACCGTCTCCAGCATTCGTGCCCCCAGGGCCTCGATTTTGGGGACCAGGGACGGGGCGGCCCGGTCCTGGATCAAACCGGTGTAGACTTCGTTGCCGGTCACGATGAGGCCGACTTCGGTACTATCCAGTTTTCGGACGCTGAAAACGCCTCCGGCCCGTCGGGCCTCATCGGCCGCGCGATCGACCATATCCCGTTCGATGACCAGGGGAATGGCCCGGGTGCCGGCCAGCGTCTCGCCGCGCCGGACCAGGGTGTTGGTGTGACGGCTGGCGCACATGACGCCTTCGACCAGGTTGAATTCGGTCAGGGCCGCCACGTCGACCTTGAACAGGCCGTCCCGTTCCGCGATCAGGTTGATCTTGCCCTCCGACGGATGGGGATCGTAGGTGACCCCCCCACCGGCCAGGGCCTCGGCCAGCACCAGGACGGCGTCGTCTTCATGCAACATGTCCGGGGGCAGGTCGAGCACGTGAAGATGACGTTTGCCCAGACGGGTCAGGTGATCCAGGTCCGCCTCGGTCACCACGTGGCCTTTTTTGAAGGCCGCCCCCTTGAATTCACCGGGGCGGATTTCGGTGATGTCGTGGGCCAAAACCGATCCGACCGCCTCGGACAGGGTGATCGTTCGCCCCCGATTCCCGTTAGATAAGGACTGACACATCAAACCCTCCCCGGCCGGGATGGATCGAGTGCATCCAGGCCTTCCACCGGTCCCAGGCGTTCGAAATAGGCCAGGCCGGCACAGACCGGACACAGGGTCCGGCCATGGGACACGACTTCCCGCCGATTACGAATCATGGCCCCGCAGACATCGCACAGGGCCTTTTCTCCCCGGTACCCGGGCAGTTCCTCCGGACGAAGCTCGACCCGGACCGATTCGACGGTGAAAATATCCTCGGCCCGCATGGCCTGGTAGGCTTCGATCTCCCGCTGGACCGGGTCGATTACGTGGGGTAACAGCTCGGCGGCCCGATCCCGACAGTCCTCACGGACCGCGACACGGACCGCCCGGTCGTCGGGCAGGTGAACGAAGGTCGCGGCCATGAGGCCGAAGTCCTTGAACTTGAGCGAACGTCGGCCCAGCTTGACCCCGGTCACGGCGGTCAATGCGTCGGCGGCGCAACGATCGATCTCGACGAATATCACGATCTTTTTGATGTCCGTTTCGTTCAAGGGCGCTTCGCAGCCCAACAGGGCCAGACCGAGCATGGCCATGCGCACGCCGAGGACCTGTCCCGGGCACATATGGCCGTGGGTCTTGGCCGAGAGTTGAAGGAGTTCGTTGAATGAGCGAGCCATGATTATGTTAAATATAGCATATTAAAGGTCCAAAAATTAGCCGCTACCGAACGGCGTCTTTCTAATATTATGCAGCGTTCCGTTTCCGGCGTCAAGCTTTTTTCAGTCAAGGGCAGCCATTCGTTCACTGAACAGGGGCCTTTTAGATTCCAGCCGCCTGTACGGCCTCGGGCCGAAGGACGACTCTACCGCCTGGCCGCCGCCAGTTCCGTAGCTCGGCGGCGGAGCCGAGGGCCGTTCGGTCGGTTTGACTTGGCCGGGAGCCCTGGCTTATAAAGAACCATGATCCGACCTGACGCGGCATCGACCCGATTCGTTCTCGGCCTGGGGCAGGCCTCCCTGGACTACCTCGGCCTGGCGCCGGTTTATCCCGAGCGGGACGCCAAATGCGAGTTGGATCGACTGGAGGTTCAGGGTGGCGGGCCGGTGGCCACGGCGCTGGTGACCCTGAGTCGTCTGGGGCTGTCCACGGCATTTATCGGCGCCGTGGGAGACGATCTCGCCGGCCGGGCCATTCGCGCCGGTCTGATCGAGGAAGGGGTGGACGTGTCGGGGCTGTCCATGGTTCCGGGCGGAACGAGTCAGTTGGCCTTTATCGCCGTGGAGCGCTACAGCGGTTCCCGGACGATTTTCTGGCATCGGGGCCGGGGGACCGAACTGGGCGTTGGCCAGGTGGACCTGGAGGCGGTCGGCCGGGCCCGGCTGCTTCATCTGGACGGCCTGATGCACGAGGCCTCCATGGTCGCGGCCCGGCGAGCCCGTGAGGCCGGAATTCCTGTGGTTTTCGATGCGGGCACCTTGCGGGATGGGTCTTTGGATTTGGCGGCCCGGACCGACTGCCTGATCTGTTCGGAACGGTTTTTCAGGGCCTTTCATCCCCGGGGGGATGTCGAGGCCGGCTTGGTCGGGTTGAGGGAACTGGGGCCGACGCGGGTGGTGGCGACGTTCGGGGCCCGAGGCAGTGTGGGCTTCGACGGCCGGATATTCCATCATCAGCCCGTGCTCGAGGTCCGGGTTCTGGATACCACGGGCGCGGGCGACGTGTATCACGGGGCCTTTATTTACGGTCTGTTGGCCGGGTGGGACCTGGCCGGCTGCATGCGTTTCGCTTCGGCAACGGCGGCCTTGAAGTGCGAGAAGATGGGCGGGCGGGCCGGGATACCCGATCTGGAGACGGTCCGGCGTTTTATGGGCCCGGGTTTTCCGGGTCGTGAACCGGGCTTGCCGGAATGATCCGGGTCCCGTCCAAGGGGAGTGGCGTCATGAAAACGGTCGCAGTCATGGCCTTGGTCCTTTTCATGGTTGGTCTGGCCCAGGCAGGCTCTTTGACCATGGAGGTCAAGGACCGGGATGGTCAGGTCCGGAAAACCGAAAAGCATTACGACCCGGCGCCTGCCAAAGCGGTGCAACCGGAAATCACGGTATCGGCCCCGCCGGTCGAGACCCGGACCTATTGGGAGCGGGACCGGTTCACTCGCAAGGTCCGGGGGGCCCGACAGAAGGACGTGATCAAGCTGCTGGAAACCGGACCGGACTCGACCTACGACTTCAAGGAGGAATTGGGGGACGTCAAGGTTTTTCAGAGGGACCCCAGCGGCCGGGTCATCTGGGCCGGCACGACGCGGAAGTATCGGTCCTGGGTGGTCTGGGTCTACGAGGGGATCGTGAAAAACAAGGTCTCGGGAAACATCGAGGGGGCCAGGCTCTTTTTCCCGCTCCAGAAAAAGATGGAGAGGTCCCGGATCGAGCGAATCGAGTTTTTCGGCCGGAAGGAGTGAGGTCCGCCCTCATTCCGGGTGAAAAAACCGGTAGACCGTGTCGGCCGCCGTTCGGCCCAGGCCTTTGACGGCGGCCAACTCCTCGGCAGTGGCTTGGCGGGCGGCTGCGAGAGAGCCGAAGTGTTGCAGGATCGCCTTGCGGCGGGCCGGACCGATTCCGGGCAGGTCGTCGAGAATCGAGCGGGTGGCGGTTTTGGCCCGAACCCGGTGGTGATAGGCCTGCACGTAGCGGTGGGCTTCGTCCCGGACCCGCATCAGGAGCAGCAGTCCGGGTGAATCGGCCCGGAAATCGACCGGGTTCTTGCGACCGGGCAGCCAGACCCGGTCGGGCTCGCCGTCGCGGCCCTTGGCCAGTCCGGCCAGGGGAGGCGGGTCTTGGATGTTCAGGTCCCGGATTACGGCCAGGGCCACTCCGATCTGGCCTCGTCCGCCGTCCAAAAGGATCAGGTCGGAACGGGCCGGTTCCTCCCGGGCCAGCCTTCGGCCCAGGACCTCCGACATCATGGCGTAATCGTCCTGGCCCGAGGCGGTTTTGATCCGGAAGCGGCGGTAGTCCGGTTTGATCCACCGGCCGTCTTCCAGGACGACCAGGGCTCCGACCGGAGCCTCGCCGCGCAGGGTGGACATGTCGTAGCCTTCGATGCGGCGGGGGGGAGCGGGCAGCCCGAGCCTTTTCTGGATTTCCACCAGGGCGTCGGCTCCCAGGTCCGCCGCCCGCAGCCGCTCTTCTAGGGCCGCGGCCGCGTTCTGAACGGCCAGGTCGACCAGCTTCTTCTTCGGGCCCCGGACCGGCGTGGCCAGCCGGAAGGCCCGACCCCGTCTCTCCCGCAACCAGTCTTCGAGCAGGGCCCGGTTCTCGATCCGGACCGGCAGCAGCACCTCGTCCGGCACCAGGTGGTCCATATCGTAGTACCGGCTCAGGACGGACTCGACCAGGTCTTCATCCGCTTCCGGCTTTTCGCCCAGGGGAATGTTCCGGCTGCCCAGAAGGGAGCCTCGCCGGATGAACAGGAGGACGGCCATGGCCTGTCCATGGTCATGGGCCAGCCCAACCACGTCCCGGTCCATCAGGTCCGTCGAGACCATTTTCTGGCGTTCGATCGTGCGTTCCACGGCGGCCAGCCGGTCTCGGGAGCGGGCCGCGGCCTCGAAGTCCAGGCGCGAGGCCGCTTCCTGCATGTCCCGGCGCAGTGAATCGGCCAGACTCTGGTTTCGCCCCTGGAAGAAGAGCACCACCTGATCGACCACGGCCCGATATTCCGCTTCACCGACCTGGCCCCGGCAGGGTCCCAGGCACCGGCCGAGCTGGAAGTTGAGGCATGGCCGGCCTCCGGTTTTGACCTCGGGCCGCCGGCAGTTCCGGAGCGGAAAAAGGCGGCGCAGGGTTCGCAGGGTCTGGCGCATGGACATGGCCGAGGAAAAGGGCCCGAAGTACACGGACCCGTCCTTTTGGATGCGGCGAACCACCTCCAGGCGCGGGAACGGGTCCTTGACGGTCAAACAGAGGTAGGGATAGGTCTTGTCGTCCCGGAGGATGATGTTGTACCGGGGCCTATGTTCCTTGATCAGGCTGTTTTCCAGAAGGAGGGCCTCTTTCTCGTTGTCGGTGACCAGGTATTCCAGGTCGGCCACCTTGGCCATCATGCGGGCCGTCTTGGCCGAGGCGGGATGCTTCTGGAAATAGCTCGAGACCCGTTTGGGTAGGGATTTGGCCTTACCGACGTAGATGATGCGTCCCTGGGCGTCCTTCATCAGGTACACGCCGGGAAGGGGAGGCATGGCCGAGGCCTTGGCCTTCAGGTCTTCCAGGTCGGCCATGCGTTCCAATCCAGGGGAAGCGGTGGGTAGATGGCGGCTAGTGAAGCCACTTTTCGGCAATCGCCTTGACTTCACCCGCGGAAATCAGGGCCGTGCCCTTGCGCAGGAGGCCGATGAGCACAGGGTTGCCCTTTTTGACGGGCAGCGTCATCTTGCCTTCGTCCACGGGCGGACCGGCCGGTTTGATCCTGTCCTGGAGGCCGCGCAGGGCCCGGACGTAATAGACCACCAGTTCGTCCATGACGATGGCCGAGACCTTGTCGTCGGCCAGGGCCTGGATGGCCTCCTCGTAATTGGAATAGGGCGTGGTTTTCAAGCCAAAGGTTTCGGCCAGGACCTGGCCCGAATCGCCCTTGACCGCTCCGACCTTGAGGCCGACCAGGTCCTTGAAGCCTCGGACGTTGTCGTGCCGGGGCTGGACGAAGATGCGGGTGTCGATGATCATGTACGGCGCGGTGAAATCGAAGTCCCTGGCCCGTTTGGGCAGGGGAAAGATGCCGGCCAGGGAATCGAAGCGGCCGGATCGGAGTCCGTCCAGTTGCTGGTTGAAGCTGACCGGATGGAACCGGACCTCGAAGCCGAGGCGGGAGGCCAGCAGGCGCCAGAAGTCGACGGAGATGCCCTGGGCCCGGCCCTGTTGGTCCACGAAACCGAACGGCGGATAGTCGTTGAAGGCCCCGACCTGGATGGGGCCGTGGCTTTTAAGCCAGGCCGATTCCTCGGCCGTAACGGGACCTTCCGCCCGGAGCGGAGTCGAACCGATCAGCACGGACAACATAAAAACCGCCAACAGGACCGGCCAGAATTTTTTCATGATCGTATCTCCTTCCGCCTGCTACATCAGGCTGGTGAGTTCCTCTTCGGAAATGGCCTTGATGCGGTCCCGGATACGGGCCGCCGCCTCGAAGTCCAGATTCTCGGCCGCGGCCTTCATCTCCTTTTTCAAGGCCTTGACGATGCGCGGAACCTCTTCGGGCGGTATGTAGTCCGCCTCGGGCTCCCGGGTCGCGGGCACGGTATAGTAGTCGCTTTCGTAGATCGAACCCAGAATCGAGTCGATGGATTTGACGATGCTTTCCGGCGTGATGCCGTGTTCGACGTTGAACTGGTGCTGGATGGCCCGGCGGCGTACGGTTTCGGCCTTGGCCCGGCTCATCGAGGGGGTGAGTTTGTCTCCGTAGAGGATGACCTGGCCGCCCACGTTGCGGGCCGCCCGCCCGCAGGTCTGTATGAGGGAGCGTTCCGAGCGAAGAAAGCCCTCCTTGTCCGCGTCCAGAATGGCCACCAGGGTGACTTCCGGCAGGTCCAGCCCTTCCCGGAGCAGGTTGATGCCGACGAGCACGTCGAACTCTCCGAGCCTAAGGTCGCGGATGATTTCCATTCGTTCGATGGTCTTGATGTCCGAGTGCAGGTAGCGGACCCGCAGGCCCATGTCCGTGTAGTACTCGGTCAGGTCCTCGGCCATGCGCTTGGTCAGGGTGGTGACCAGAACCCGTTCGCCCCGGGCGATCCGGGCGCGGATTTCCGCATACAGGTCGTCCACCTGGCCCTGGGCCGGCCGGAAGATCATTTCCGGGTCCATCAGGCCGGTCGGCCGGATGATCTGCTCGACGATGAGTCCCTTGGATATCTCGAGTTCGTAATCGGCCGGCGTGGCCGAAACATAGATGATCTGGTCGATCATGCGGTTGAACTCCTCGAAGTTCAGGGGGCGGTTGTCCAGGGCCGAGGGCAGGCGGAAGCCGTAATCGACCAGGGTCTGCTTGCGGGACCGGTCACCGTGATACATGGCCCGAAGCTGGGGCACGGCGATATGGCTTTCGTCGATGAAGAGCAGAAAGTCCTTGGGGAAGTATTCGAGCAGGGTGGGAGGCGGTTCCCCGGGGGCCCGGCCGGTCAGGTGGCGCGAGTAGTTTTCGATGCCGTGGCAGAACCCCATTTCCTTGAGCATCTCCAGGTCGAAGCGGGTGCGTTCCTCGATGCGTTGGGCCTCGATGAGCTTGCCTTCCCGGTAGAAATGGTCCAGCCGTTCGACCAGTTCCTCCTTGATGGCGACCCGGGCGGCCTTGAGGGTGTTTTCCGAAGTGACGTAGTGGCTGCCGGGATAGAGGGCCAGCCGTTCGGTTTCCCCGAGAACCTGGCCGCGCAGGGGATCGACGAGCCGGATGCGCTCGACCGTGTCTCCGAAGAACTCGACCCGCACGGCCTGGCTGTCCTCGTAGGCCGGGAAGATTTCCAGACAGTCGCCCCGGACGCGGAACGTGCCCCGATGAAAGTCGTACTCATTGCGTTCGTACTGCATCTCGACCAGCTTGGCCAGGACGACCTCGATGGGGCGGTCCACGCCGCGTTCGAGAAAGAGCATCATCTGGTGGTAGGCCTCGGGCGATCCCAGGCCGTAAATGCAGGAGACGCTGGCCACGATGATGACGTCCCGCCGATCGAGGAGGGACCGGGTGGCCGAATGGCGCATCTTGTCGATGGCCTCGTTGATATGGGTCTCCTTTTCGATGTACGTGTCGGACTGGGGGATGTAGGCTTCCGGCTGGTAATAGTCGTAGTAGCTGACGAAGTATTCGACGGCGTTTTCGGGGAAGAGAGACCTGAACTCCCCGAAAAGCTGGGCCGCCAGGGTCTTGTTCGGGGCCAGGACCAGGGCCGGGCGGTTGGCTCGGGCGATGACGTTGGCCATGGTGAAGGTCTTACCGGAGCCGGTCACGCCCAGAAGCACCTGGTGCCCGATCCCCTGGTCCAGGTTCCCGCTCAAGGCGTCGATGGCCCCGGGCTGGTCGCCTCGGGGCACGTACTCGGTTGCCAGCTTGAATTCGCTCATACCGGCCGGGGGCAAAGGGGCGGCCCTCGGGGGCATCCCGTCAGGTCTCCATGCGCCAGCGGGTTTCGCCGCCGGCGTCTTCCAGAACCACGCCGTAATCCTTGAGCCGGTCCCGGATGCGGTCGGCTTCGGCCCAGTCCTTGCGTGCCCTGGCTTCGGAGCGCGCCCGGACCATTTCCCCGATACGTTCCGGGGTCAGGTCCGATTCGGTCAGGCCCAACTCGGCCCGGGACTGGAAGTAGGCTTCGGGGTCCCGCCCCAGAATACCCAGGATCGACCCCATTTCCCTAGCCGCGGCCACCCAGGAACCGATCTGTTCCAGGTCGACCGGCCCGTCTCCGGCCTCGTCGATGAGGCGGTTGATCTCCCGGACGGCTTCGAAGAGAAAGCCCAGGGCCCGGGCGGTGTTCAGGTCGTCGTCCAGGGCCTGAGTGAACTGCCCCCGGATGTCGTCCGTTTCCGGACCCGGCTTCGGAAGCGTCGGGTCCAGGCCCCGCTTATGGGCCAGTTGAATGGATCGGTAGGCCCGATCGAGGCTCCGGGCCGTTTCCTCGAGGTTTTCATCCGTGTAATCGATCGGACCCCGGTAATGCTTCGAAACCAGAAAGAGACGGAGCACCTCGGGATGGAAGCGGGCCAGTATCTCCTTGACGGTAAAGAAGTTGCCCAGGGACTTGGACATCTTTTCCTGGTTGACGTTGACGAAGCCGTTGTGCATCCAGAGCCTGGCGAAGCGGCGTCCCAGGGCGGCGGACTGGGCGATTTCGTTTTCGTGATGGGGAAAGACCAGATCGTGGCCGCCGCCGTGGATGTCGAAGACTTCTCCCAGGAGGTGGTAGCTCATGGTCGAGCATTCGATATGCCAGCCGGGACGGCCCGGTCCCCAGGGGCTGTCCCAGGCGGGTTCACCGGGCTTGCTCTCCTTCCAGAGGGCGAAGTCCAGGGGACTGCGCTTGCGTTCGTCGATCTTGACCCGGGCCCCGGCCTTCATGTCCTCGATGTTGCGGCCGGAAAGGCGTCCATACCCGTCGAAACGGGCCACGTCGAAATACACGTCCCCGTCCACCTGATAGGCGGCCCCGGCATCGACCAGAGCTCTGACATCATCGAGCATCCGGTCGATGTACTCGGTGGCCCGGGGTTCGCGGTCAGGACGGAGGGCGCCCAGGGCGTCCATGTCTTCGTGAAAGGAACGAATGTAATCCTCGGCCAGTTCGAGATATTCCAGGCCCCGTTCCCGGGCCCGCTGGATGATCTTGTCGTCCAGGTCGGTGAAGTTCCTGACGTAGTCCACTTCGAATCCCCGGGTCCGCAGGTATCGGACCAAGACGTCGAAGACGACCACGGCCCGGGCGTGGCCCACATGGCTGTCGTCATAAACCGTCGGGCCGCAGACGTATATCTTGAGCTTGCCCTTCTCGACCGGGAACAGTTCCTCCTTTTTACCGGTCATGGTGTTGTACAGAACCAGGGACATATTTTTATCTCCATCATTTGGTATCGGCGGCATGGGAATGGCTGGCCGCCTGGCGGTGGGCGGGCGGGGCCGGATTCACGGAGTCGGCCGCGGCGCGGAACCCGGTGTCAATCCCTCCGGGGGAGCAGGAGGACCGAGGCCATGGCGGCCATGCCCTCCTCCCGTCCGACCGGCCCCAAGCCTTCCGTAGTCGTGGCCTTGACATTCAGCAAGGCCGGGTCCGTATCGAGGGCTCCGGCCATGGCCTCGATCATGGTTTGTCTGTAGTCCTTGATCCTGGGCCGTTGGGCCATCAGGATCATGTCGGCGTTGACCAGCTTGTATCCGGCCTGACGAACCATTTCTCCGACCAGGCCGAGTAGGGTCACTCCAGGGGCCCCGGCCCACCGGGGATCGGTGTCGGGGAAATGATGTCCGATGTCGCCCTGCCCGATCGCGCCGAGCAGCGCGTCGCAAAGGGCGTGAATGAGGACGTCCGCGTCGGAGTGTCCGGCCAGGCCCTTTTCAAAGGGGATTTCGACGCCGCCGAGCATGAGCTTTCGGTTAGGCGTCAGAGCGTGTACATCGTAGCCCATGCCCATGCGCATGCCGCGCTCCTCGCTGTCGAATTTGACCAGGGCCTCGGCAAATACCAGGTCCTCCGGCGTCGTGATCTTGATGTTGTCGGCTTCGCCGGGCACGACGTGCACCGGTCGGCCCAACCGCTCGACCAGGACGGACTCGTCCGTGCCCGTAAATCCGTCCCGCCGTGCTTCGGCCAGGGCTTCGGCCAGCCAGAGCCGGTCGAAGACCTGCGGCGTCTGGGCCTGCCAGACCTGGCGGCGGTCCAGAGTCGCGCGAATGGCATGGTCGCTGACCTGCTTGAGCGTGTCCCGGACCGGAACGGCGGCGATGGCCGCGCCATACTCGCGGGCCGACTCGATGGCCGCTTCGATGGTCGAAACGCGGACCAGGGGCCGCACGCCGTCGTGAACCGCGACCAGCCCGACGTCGTCATCGAGGGCCAGAAATCCGTTGTACACGGACTCCTGCCGGCTCCGCCCCCCGGCCACGATGCGCTGGACCTTTTGGAACCCGTAGCGGTTCACGATCTGGGACCGGGCCTCGTCCCGGAAGTCCGCGGGCACCACCAGGATGACCCGGTCGACCAGGGTCGTCTGATCGAAACGGGCCAGGGTGTGGGCCAGGACGGGCCAGCCGGCCAAGTCGATGAACTGTTTGGGCTGAGACCGGCCGAAACGCTGTCCCGATCCGCCGGCCGGAATGATTGCCGCGACCGCCCCTTTGGGGCCTGTGTAGACAACGTCCATATTAACCCGCCTCTCGAAAAAGGTCGGGGCGGCCCCCGTTAGGGGGGCGCTTGAGGCTGAGAAAGGGGCCTGTAAGCCGAGTTCTGTTCCCCGAGGCGGTCGCCCGCCCGCGGGGCAATGATCATTCCTCTAGGAGTCCGGTTACCTGGACCCTCGAGCAACCTACCCGGGGGCCTCGGGCGGGCCGCCCTCGAACGCCCCCCTATTTGGTCTTGCTCCGGGTGGGGTTTACCTAGCCCCCGGCGTCGCCGCCGGAGCTGGTGAGCTCTTACCTCACCCTTTCACCCTTACCCCGAATGCGGGGCGGTTTGCTTTCTGTGGCACTTTCCCGGGGTCACCCCCGCTGGGCGTTACCCAGCACCCTGCCCTGCGGAGCTCGGACTTTCCTCCCGCGCCGTTCAACGGCGCCAGCGATCATTCGTCCCGCTTTCTCAGACTACCCCCGACGGGTGTTTCGACTCGCCGCCCGACTGGCCAGGGCGTCGGCCTCCGAATTCAACTCCCGCCTGATATGAAGAATATCATAGGCTTCAAGGTTCCGCAACAAGGCCCGCACCCTCTGGAACAAGGGCTGAAGCCGGTCGTTCTTCACCCGGTAGACCCCCGTTACCTGCCGGACCACCAGCTCGGAATCGAGGCGCAGTCGAAGCCGCCGGGCTCCGAGGCGCGAGGCCTCCTCCAGGCCCAGGATCAGGGCCTGGTACTCGGCTTCGTTGTTCGTCGCCTTGCCCAAAGGCCGGCTGACCTCGGCCAGGGTCGCGCCGGCGGGATCGCGCAGCACGGCCCCGGCCCCGGCCGGGCCCGGATTGCCGCGGGCCGCGCCGTCCGTGTGCAGGGTCCACCATTCATTCGAATCATCGGGCTGTTTTTTTCCGAATAAATCGTCTGCTTCGCTCATGTCTCTTTCTTATCCAGGTTGAAAGCCGGCCGATGTTCAGGCCGGCGCAAACAGCGAGTCGGCGGACATGTCCCGGGGTGTGTCCAGCCCCAGCAGGGCGAGCACGGTGGGGGCGATGTCCGAGAGCTTGCCTTTGGGGATCAGGCGCCGGCCCGGCGCGTCCTTGGCCACGTAAATGCACTCCACCGGAAAGACGGTGTGGCTGGTCTTGACCATTCCGGTGTCGTAGTCGACCATCTGTTCGGCGTTGCCGTGATCGGCGGTGATGAGGACGTGGAAATCCAGTTCAAGCAGGCGGGCGACCAGGCGGCCCAGGCACTCGTCCACGGTCTCGACCGCCTGGCGGGCCGCATCGAAAACGCCGGTGTGGCCGACCATGTCGCAGTTGGCATAATTGACCACGATCAGCCCGTACGGGTTGTCTTCGAGGACTTCCAGAAGCCGGTCGGTGAGGATGCGGGCCTCCATCTCGGGATGGCTGGCGAAGGCGGCCGGATCGAAGCGGCCCTGGATTTCCACCTGGTCCTCCAGAGGATAGGGCCGGGTCGATTTGCCGTTGAAAAAGCTGGTCACGTGGCGGAACTTCTGGGTCTCCGCGATGCGAAGCTGACGCAGGCCCGCCTCGGCAACGACCTGGCCCAGGAGCCGGTCCATTCCGCCGGACTCGCCCAGGACCCCGAGCAGGTATTCGGTGAACTCGTTGTAGTAGCGCGTCAGTCCCAGGTAGGTCACCCGGGGCCGGGCCTCGAGATGTCCGGGATAGTCGGCCTCGACAAAGGCCATGGTCAACTGGATGGCCCGGTCCTGTCGGAAGTTGGTGTGCAGGACGCAGTCCCCGTCGCGTATCCCGTCGTATCCGGCGATGACGTGGGGCGGGATGTATTCGTCGAACATCTCCTGGTCGTCCGGCGTGCGGTACGTTTCATAAGCGGTCCGGACCGCGGTCTCCGCGTCGTCGTCGGGCAGGCCTCGGGCCAGGACCAGGCAGTGGTAGGCCCGATCGGTCAGGTCCCAGTTGCGGGAGCGGTCCATGCCGTAGTACCGGCCCATGACCGTGCCGATCCGGCAGCAGCCGACCTCGTTCATGACCAGCCCGAGCGCGGCCAGATATTCAAGGGTGGAGCGGGGCGGGGTGTCTCGACCATCCAAGAAGGGGTGAATGACGATTTCGCCCTCGGGAAATTCGCGGCGGGCCCGGCGCATGATTTTGTACAGATGCTCCTGGTGGGCGTGGACCCCCTCGTCCTGAAGCAGGCCCAGCAGGTGCAGGCGGCTTTGCCGGTTCCGCCAGTTCGCGGTCAGGCTGGCCCACTTGGGCGACTCGAACAGGTCCCCGGTGCGCAGTCCGTCGTCGATGCGCTTGAGCTCCTGGATCACGATTCGGCCGGCGCCCATGTTCAGGTGCCCGACCTCGCTCGATCCCTGATATCCGTCCGGCAGACCCACCGGTTCGCCGGCCGCATCGAGAAGCGTCCAGGGATACCGGTCCTTGAACCCGTCGACGTTCGGCGTCCGGGCCGCGGCCACCGCGTTCCCGTCCTGTTTTTCGTTGTATCCCCATCCGTCGCGGATGATCAGGCAGACCGGTCTCATTGCGTCCTCCTCGGGATGCCGGGCATCTCCGGCCTCGACCATTATCACGGTTTCGTCGCGTTGACCAGTCCGGAAGCTACGAAGCTCGCTCCGGTTCGGGCTTCAGCACGAGCATCCCCAGGGGCGGCAGGGTCAGGCGCAGGCTGTATGGGCGGCCGTGGCAGACGGTCTCCTCGGCCCGGACGCCGCCGCCCAGTCCGACGTTCGAGCCGCCGTAAATCGACGCGTCCGAGTTGAGCAGTTCGCGATAGTATCCGGGGCCCGGCACGCCGATGCGGTAGCCGTCCCGGACGATCGGCGTGAAGTTGAACACGAAGAGCAGGCGCTCGTCCGGGTCCAGGCCCTTTCGGATGAACGAGACCACGGACGCTTCCACGTCCCGGAAGTCGATCCATTCGAATCCGTCCGGAGAAAAGTCCTGTTCGTACATGGCCGGCTCGGAACGATAGAGGCGGTTGAGGTCCCGGACAAAGCCCTGGAGACCCCGATGGGGTTCGTACTCGAGCAGATTCCAGTCCAGGGCCCGGTCGTGATCCCATTCCGACCACTGGCCCAGTTCACCGCCCATGAAAAGCATCTTCTTGCCCGGCTCGCCGTACATATACCCCAGGAGCAGGCGCAGGTTGGCCTGTTTCCGCCAGTCGTCGCCAGGCATCTTACCCAGGAGCGAGGCCTTTTCGTGGACGACTTCGTCATGGGACAGGGGCAGGATGAAGTTTTCATGAAATGCGTAGAGCAGGGCAAACGTGAGGCGTTCCATGTGGTAGCGCCGATGGACCGGGTCCTGGCTCATGAACTCGATCATGTCGTGCATCCAGCCCATGTTCCATTTGAACAAGAATCCGAGGCCGCCGAGATGGACCGGCCGGGAGACGCCGGGCCAGGCCGTGGATTCCTCGGCAATGGTCATTACCCCGGGAAAATGCTCGTAGACCTTGGTGTTGAAGGTCTTGATCAGCTCGATGGCCTCCAGGTTTTCCCGTCCGCCGTAACGGTTGGGAATCCATTCCCCCTCTTTTCGGGAGTAGTCCAGGTAGATCATGGAAGCGACCGCGTCGACCCGGAGGCCGTCGATGTGGAACTTGTCCAACCAGAACAAGGCGTTGGATATCAGGAAGTTCTTGACCTCGTTGCGGCCGTAATTGAAGATCAAGGTGCCCCAGTCCTGATGGGCTCCCAGTCGCGGATCGGCATGTTCATACAGGTGCGTGCCGTCGAAAAACTCCAGGGCATGGGGGTCCCGGGGAAAGTGGGCCGGCACCCAGTCCAGGATCACGCCGAGACCCTCGGCGTGGCAGCGATCCACCAGGTACATCAGGTCCTCCGGGGCGCCGAAACGGGAAGTCGCGGCGAAATACCCGGTCACCTGATAGCCCCAGGAGCCGTCGAAGGGATGCTCGGCCAGGGGCAGGAACTCGATGTGGGTGAAGCCCATCTCCTTGACGTAGGGGATCAGTGCATCGGCCGCCTCGCGGTAACTCAGCCAGCTGCCGTCTTCGTGGCGTCGCCAGGAGCCCAGGTGGACCTCGTAAACGGCCATGGGTTGGCGCATGACCTCGGCCCGGCTTCGCGCGGCCATCCATTCCTGGTCGGTCCAGGTAAAACCGCTCAGGTCGCAGACGACCGAGGCGGTCTTGGGACGCTTTTCCATCTGGAATGCGTAAGGGTCGGCCTTGAGCAGAAGGGTGCCGTCCCCGGATCGGATTTCAAATTTGTAGATCAGGCCGTGTCCGAGATGCGGGACGAAAATCTCCCAGACTCCGGAGTTTCCCCGCTCGCGCATCGGGTGTCTTCTGCCGTCCCACTGGTTGAAGTCGCCGATCAGGCTGACCCGGGCGGCCGACGGAGCCCAGACCGCGAACAGGACGCCGGGCACGCCTTGGTGATGCCAGGGATGGGCGCCCAGCTTTTCGTAAATCTGGTAGTGGTTGCCCTGGTTGAACAGGTAGAGGTCGTAATCGGACAGGGCCGGCTCGAAAGAGTAGGCGTCGTAAAACGTCGAGAACCGGCCCGGCTCGAACTCGACCCGCAACCGGTAGGGACGGAAGGTGTACGGTCCCGGGACCAGGGCTTCAAAAAACCCTTCGGAATCGATCTCCTCGGCCGGGACTTCCCCGGCCAGGTCCGGGTGCAGAACGACCACGGATCGCGCCCCGGGCAGCCAGGCCCGGATGACCGCTCCGTCCCGGCCTTGGACTTTGTGGCTGTGGGCGCCGAGCAGATCGAAGGGATCGGCCACTTCACCCGATCGAATCGCTTTGAACTGGTCCGGGGACAAGGTCCCCTTGAGATTTTGCTTCAGCACGAATGATGCCTGCCTTTACCCGCCGATTATCCGGCCTGTTACGCCCAGACGACCATGCCGGTGACAAAGGGGTTCTCGATACGTCGGGAACTGGGGGTGACGCGGACGGTGTAGCCGAAACGGCCGGTTTCGTTGCAGGGAATTTGCCCGACGTACTCGCTGATCCCGTCCGACTGGCCGGCCAGGTCCAGGGGTTTGGTTATCCGTTCAATGAAATCGCCCTCGTGGTTGAGTGCCCCGAAATAGGCTTCCACGGTCACGTCGTCCGGATGAAAGGAGCCCAGACGGATTCGGGCCGTGATTTCGATCCGGTCGCCGACCAGCGTTTCCTGGGGCTCACTCGAAGCGACCGATTCGATGGCCACATTCTGCCAGCCGACCATGAGGTTCTTCCGCCATTCGGCCAGTTCGATGGCCCCGGCCATGCCGTCCCGCCCCAGACCGTTGTACCGGGCGGAGCAGGGAATGTAGTAGCGCGTGGCGTATTCCTGGACCATGCGGTTCGAGTTGAAGACCGGCACCAGGCGCTTCAGCCCGGCCCGCATTTTTTCCACCCACTCGCGGGGCAGGCCGTCACCGGACCGGCGGTAGAACAGGGGGCCCACTTCCCGCTCGAGCAGGTTGTACAGGTCGTGGCTCTCGGTCTCATCCTGATAGGCCAGGTCGTCGTACACCTCGCCGTGGCCGATGGCCCAGCCGAAGTCGCTGTGGTATCCTTCGTCCCACCAGCCGTCCAGGATGCTCAGGTTCAGGGAGCCGTTGGCCAGGGCCTTCATGCCGCTGGTCCCGCAGGCCTCGAGGGGCCGACGGGGCGTATTGAGCCAGACGTCGGCGCCGGCGACCATGAGATGGGCGAGGTGGATGTTGTAGTCCTCCAGGAAGACGATCTTGCGGCGAAAACGTTCCTGATGAGCCAAATGGATGATGTCTTTTATGAATTCCTTGCCTTCGTTGTCCTGGGGATGCGCCTTGCCCGCGATGATGAACTGGATGGGGCGTTCCGGATGGTTGATGATGCGGTCCAGACGGTCCGGGTCCCGGAAGAGCAGGGTGGCCCGCTTGTAGGTCGCGAAGCGCCGGGCGAAACCGATGGTCAGGGCATCCGGACTCAACACTTCGTAGGCGTCCTGAATGTCGGCCCTGGGCGCGTTGCGCTGTCTGAGCTGTTCGGCCAGGCGGCGGCGGGTAAACGAGACCAGTTGTTCCCGGCAGCGAATGTGGGTCCGCCACAGTTCGGTGTAGGGTATCTGGTCCGCCTGCTCCCAGACCCGTTCGTGGTCCGGGTCCTCGTCCCAGTTCGGGCCCAGGTAGCGGTCGAAAAGCCAGTTCAGTTCCCGGGATATCCAGGTCGGAACGTGAATGCCGTTGGTGACCGCATCGATGGGCACGTCCTCCACCGGGTGGTGGGGAAAGACCTGTTCCCACATGGCCCGGGAGACCTGCCCGTGCAGCTTGCTGACCCCGTTGGTGTGGGCCGAGAGCCGGATGGCCAGGGGCGTCAGGCCGAAGGGTTCGCTGTCATCCCGGGGATTGACCCGGCCGTACCCGAGCAAGACCCGGAAGTTGATGCCCAGCTCCTTGCAGTAGTCCTCGAAATAGGCCCGGACCAGATTGGGATCAAAGGCCTCGTTGCCGGCCGGGACCGGGGTATGGGTCGTGAAGACCGTGCTGGCCTGGACCACTTCCCGGGCTGCGTCAAAAGAGAGTCCCTTTTCCTTGCGCATCCTGTTGATGCGTTCAAGGGCCGAGAATACGGAGTGTCCCTCGTTCATATGGATGACGGTCGGCTCGATGCCCATGGCCCTTAGAGCCCGCACCCCGCCAATGCCCAGAACGATCTCCTGCCGCAGCCGCATTTCCCGGTCCCCGCCGTAAAGCTGGGCCGTGGTCTGGCGAATGTCAGGCGGGTTTTCCGAAATGTTGGTGTCCAGCAGATAGAGCGGAATCCGGCCCACGTCCACCCGCCATATTTGAATCTGCACCGGCTGTCCCTTGAACAGGACCGAAACCGTCATGGGCCGGCCCTGGTCATCCCGCATCATTTGCACCGGCAGCTTGTCGAACTCGTTGACCGGGTAGGTCTCCATCTGCCAGCCGTCCGCGCTCAGATACTGACTGAAATAGCCCTCCTGGTACAAAAGGCCCACCCCGACCAGAGGGAGGTTCAAGTCGCTGGCCGACTTGAGGTGGTCGCCGGACAGAATGCCCAATCCGCCGGAGTATATGGGCAGGCAGGCGCTGAGCCCGAACTCGGCCGAAAAATAGGCCACGCTAAACGGTTCGCCGGGGCTGAATTCCCAGTCGTCCGCCTTGGGGCGGGCCAGATAGCGGTCCAGGTCCTGGATGACCTCGTCCAGAAGGGCCAGAAAACCCGGGTCCTCGGCCATCTCTTCCAGACGTTCCTGGTTGACCATGCCCAGCATCCGGACCGGGTTGTGTCCGGAATCGGTCCATACGCCCGGGTCGAGCCGCTGAAACAGATGCCGGATGTTGGCGTGCCAACTGAAGACCAGGTTGTGGGCCAGCCTCCTGAGGGGCTCCAGGGGCTGGGGCAGCCTTGGAATGACGCGGTATTCCTTCTTAGGCTTCACGGTGCAATCATCCTTTTTTTAAATTATTGAAATAATTTTAGGCCCTTTCCCCGGGCCTCCCCACTTTGGATATACTATCATCGTTTGACGCACCGGTCAACGCGCCAGGCAGGGAAGCGAGAAAGGACCCGATAATTTCACCTAGCGGGCCGCGGCTCGGGAGGTATTAATAAAACATATCGATTTCAATAAAATATGGCATGATGCTTCGAGGGGAGCCGGAGTTCCGGTCCCCAGCGGTTGATTTATCTTTTTATAATGTTTAAACCTATACCTTGAAGCGGCCGGGAGCCCAGGCTATGCTAGGAGGAGCGCCCGGTTTAAAAAAAGGTCTTGACTGAAACTCGGGCCGGGGGTTAAAAGGCATCGCCTACGGACCCGGTTCCATCGGCCCCAGGATGTGGCATGGCCGGACTCGATACAGACGCGGATCGGGATCGATATTATTCGCTG
>Ga0180009_10001928_pt1 | contig 24629 bp, 20 predicted proteins | sample OS_PC_MetaG_FD_123537 | JGI IMG/M metagenome (GOLD analysis project Ga0180009, IMG submission 123537) | Groundwater microbial communities from the Aspo Hard Rock Laboratory (HRL) deep subsurface site, Sweden - OS_PC_MetaG | ecosystem: Environmental > Aquatic > Deep subsurface > Groundwater...
ACGCTGTTGCATATTTCGGGTCTGTGTTTGTTGCATTCTCATACGCTATTAAGGCCTCCTTTTTTCTGTCGAAGTTTTCCAAAAGAATCCCCATGTTAAACCACGCTGTTGCATATTTCGGGTCTGTGTTTGTTGCATTCTCATACGCTATTAAGGCCTCCTTTTTTCTGTCGAAGTTTTCCAAAAGAATCCCCATGCTAAACCACGCTGGAGCATAATTCGGTTCTGCTTTTGTTACATTCTCATATGCCATTAAAGCCTCCTCTTTTCTGTCTAATTCGAATAACAAATTTCCAATATCGTAACAAATACGAGAGTCTTTGCCCTTAAAACATGGATATAGCAATTCTTTTTTTGCTGGCATAAGTTTAAAGTAACGATGATACGGGAAAAACTCGGAAACGGAAGTTGAAATATACATGATATTAGTGTTTCGAAGTAAATTTTTTAATACACCCTCTTTACTTTTAAACTTTCCTAATAAAGTTTGAAATTCTTTTAAAACAGATTTATAATGGTATTCAAAACTAGTGAATATATAGTCCTTCTCTGCTTCTTTGTGATTTTGTTTGTCTTTGCTCAAAATTAATATCAATTCACTATATTGCTCATTCTTCAGATTATTTAATTTAATTAGTACTTTCATTTTTTCGTAGTAGTCTAATGAAATGGAACCGTTCAAAAGTTCAAAAAAACTACCTTCCTGCTCTTGCGAATCAAAAGCTAAGTTATTTAAAGGATAATACGAAACGTTAGAATGGGGCGGTTCAAAGATTTGGTAATTTTCTGTATATTTTATCATTTCAAATATATCATCACTGGGTTTCTTTTTTATATCCTTCCCCCATTCTTTTAAGAAAAAATACAAAGTTTCGAAGATCCCTGCCACATAATTTATGTGTTTGCGTAATGGCGACATTTGTTGCACAGTTATCTTAAAATCTATTGGGTTTTTAAAAGAAACAATTAGCGCAATTACCAAACCAATAATAGCTCGTTTTGAAACATACGGTTCGTTATCATTCTGAGCTAGTTTCATAAGATACTCCACTTTTGTTTCATCCCAATATTGAAGGACTGAAAGGCTTAGGGCACCTGCCAATACGGCTCTATGATACCAATCATAATGTATTACAGAGTCATTACTGAAAAACAGTTTTATTTCATTTTCGAGTAAGGGTCTGCTATTCAGGTTCTTGCAAGTCAGGATAGCATCAAATTGTCTAGCTAGTTTACGGTCAGGATTGCTTTTCAATTCTTCTATATGCTTGGATTTGTGTTGATTTGCTAGACTATTAATAATGACTTCACGAATCTCATTTGTAGTATTTGCAAACAAACTGGCAAAAACAGAAGGGTCGTTGGTTATAATTTTATCCAATCTGCTTGTAAACGAATGGATTTCATGTATTTCCTGTGATATGGGTATGTCATCTGGTAGAAAAGTAATTTCGCTGCTCTTTTCTATCAGAAGTCTGCAATTTGGAATTTTAGCTCTTGATTCATGAAAACCTTCCCAGCCCATATAACCTAACGAAAGAGCAATGGCATGGACAATTCTCATTTGTGTGCTTTTTTGTCTTTCTCCCTTGAGTGCAGAATAAATATCGGCTAATGTATTTACCGCAAAATTAAGAGAAAAGCTAGTTGTTTCTAAGTTGTTTTTATATATCACTTGTGTGCAATCCTTCTCCAAAGACTTAAGCCACTCTAGGGTTTTGTCAGATATAATTGACGCTTTAAATTTTGTATAATTTGCCTCAGCAATCTCTAAAACTCTCTCCCGTGCGCTTGTTCTGGCTAATACATCTCCATTTGGCGAGGACGATATATATCCTTGCTGTAATTGAGTAAATAACTCTTGAAGTAATACTGTAAAATCCCTGTAATATACCCCGGGTAGTGCTTTTGCCATACGCTACGTGTTTAGACAAAAGTAAAAAAAATAAACTTGATTTATTTTTCAATTATGGTATACACATCTAGCTTCCTTAAACTTTCTAAAATATGGAATCAAAAAAAGAATCGGCATGGAGATATTCTTCAGATGATCGCCTTGGTGATTCTAAGTTTGACGGGCTCCCTTGTCCTACTAAAGAAATTTTCAAGAAAATTGGTATTGAAGGAGTGAACGAAATTGATGCCGTGATAAAAGAAATGATTGAATGCAAAAAGAAAATATACGGTGTAGATTCTAAGTTACTTGGTTTCTTCCCATATATGGGGTTTTTTAATACTGAAACAAAACTATCAGTAGGATGTAGAGAACAGTTTTTTCTTTTGGGTGACATTGAAGATTTATACGAATTTCCAGAAAAGGCGGTTCCTGGAAATTACATCATTTTTAAGTAGATTTTAATTGCCTCCAATTAATAAATAGGGTTTGATTCATATCAAATCATGTCATTTCTATTTACGTGTAAAATTTGATGATATCTAATAAACTGCTTGGATACTGATCCAATCTTGTGCGCTCACGCACGATTTCGGTTGTTCATTTGCCGTAGGCTTTTCAGGAAGATTAGCTGTTTTAATAATTAAATAAAATATAGTTATGGAACATTATGGATTACCCCAACAATTTTTTGGTTCAACTTTTTGCAAAGTTGTATTGAACTCTTCACAAAGGAATAGAAAAACACGTACCTATTCCAACAAAGTCTTTTTCGCTTGGTTTTTCGGGATTACCCTTTACACGATTTTACTGATTATCGTGCTTATTCTTTCAACACGTTGATTATCAATCAGGGGAAGAGGGATCACTCCTCTTTCCCATAAATCTGACTTATATGATATTTTTTAATCCGTTTTTCCTCGAAAAGTTCGATGTCCCAATGACAATTCAAATTCCAACTACAAATACCCGGAATTATTCAGTAACCACATCACCGCTATCTATTCTTTTGTGCGACCGATTTGTTTTTCATCTATTTCTTTCTTGCTCATGGATACTTATCCCTGCTCATACTTGTGCGTGCTATTTATCAAACAGGCACCTTTCAAAATATAGACTGGTCAGTTCTATTTATTCATTTTTTATTCATTTAATACCTAATTAAGATGCTCATAAAAAGCCAAAATCCGGTATCGCCTCACGGAGGCACAAAACCGGTGGTAGTTTCAGAAACTACCCCAATTCAAAGTGTTAACTCATTTTTCGCCAATCCTTTTTGGTACTGCTTTCATCAAAAAAACCTTTTCTGTAGAGTCTGCGACACCGTGTTTCTCTCAATGTAAATCAATTATAACACCCTAAATACTAATATCATGAAAAAATATCTACGTAAAAAGAACATGGTCGAATTGCTAAATCCTTCTGAAGCAAAGACACAGAAATTTCCAAAAGAATCCTCCGTACCATCTACTTTCAAGTGGAACATCCACCAGTATTATGAAGCTGCTTCTTATATGACAAAAGAAGAATTCGAAAGTGCCTAATATTCATGCATGCCAGGGGCATTTTTGCCCCTGGTTTTAAACACACAATACGATGAACATCTTTAACTTTTTATCCAAGCAATTTCGCCGTCCTAAAGGATCTTCTTCTGAAACTTATGTGCCCAAAATGCCTTATAGCGAAACGCTTAAGAGGTTTATCAATTTGCTTGATAGATTATCTGACGCATCCAATGATTTTATTCAGATAGTCTTTCGAATTACTCAAATGCTGGGAACCCGAAAAGAATTCCAGCAGCTTGGTTTTGGTTCTGTTCATGATGCATATAGGCTTCTTGGTTTTATGGAAGCCAGCCTTAACCTTGTCGAATTACAGATTCTTGACACGATCCAATTTGAATTCAGACACAGGGAAGAAATTCTGCAACAGGAAGCCCTTTTTATGGAGCTCACTACCCTTGCCCTAACAGATGATCAAAAGTCAGAACTGCTTGCCTTTGAGCAAATTCACAAGGATGATTACCTATCAAGAGCTACAACATTTAGGGAACAAAACATCCTTGACGGCATTGAGTCCAAAAAACATATTCTTATTTCAAGACATGATATTCATGAACAGGAAATGCAACAAGAACAGGACAAATTAGCACTTGCACAAAGACAAAATGCCCGATTCAAAGAGATTGGACAAGGTACTCAAAAACAACATTATCATCTCAAAATACAGCAATATCCGGGATTATCCGGCAGCTACATGAGTGAATTGCAATTGGCTTTGGATAGTATCAAGAACTTGCGTAACGGGGAAGGCGCTCATGATGATTTATCTTCCCTGAAAGTAGATAAGGAACAATCAAATACATCAAAATAAATATTAACGCCATGAAAAATAATTCAGACCCCAATTTTCCTTTGCAACAAGGAATTCATTCCGAGGCTTCCCATTCTAACAATTTTGAGAAAGTACCAAAAGCCGTCCAAGAGGAAATGGACGCACTGCTTTATTTGGACTGGATTGGAGAAAAACATTACTCCAACTCTCAAGCCTCAAAACGTTTGCAGATTGAACATCAATTATTGGACTTGTCACAAAAAGAAAAAGAAGCAGCAGAAAAAAAAGCATTTCTGGAACATTTGCAGGTTCTCCCAAACCCGCTTGCCTACACCACCAAAACAAAGGTTTGGACGTACTACATCGTTGCTATTATCGGCATGATTGCTGAGTTTTTTATTTATGAATCAATTTTCAACAACTCTTTCGGGATGTCTGCTACAAAATCTACCCTTTCAGGATTGTTGGTGCTTTTGTTCACGAAGTATGTAAGCGTAGCCATTCAAAAGCATATCAAACACTGGCTAAAGGAGAACAACTTAAGATTTCGTTCAATTCACAAAATTATGATTTACTCTCTGGCAGGACTCATTCTTCTCAATGCCATGCTCCTAGGACTGACAAATCTTGGTCAAATACAACAACAAAAGCAAATTGAGCAAATGGAGTACCTGAGCTCCTCCATTGAAGAATCGGCAATGTATGGAGAAAATACTTCTTCCCAGGAGGCAGAACTCGACCAACTACAACAGGATGCCAATAAGGATGATAGTGTCTTTTTTATCATTGTCCGATACTTAAGCATAACATTGATTGGATTGCTTGCCATCGGAGCTGGTGCGACACTTTTTGTAATGGCTGATTTGTATGGCGATTCCCTTCGGCTTCAAAAAATAATCAAAAATCTAAAAGACCGTCAAGCAGAACTGAAAGCCAATTTCGAGTACTTCCATTCTGCTTATAAAGACCTGCTTTCGCTCCAAAGGGAAATCATCTCCATGCATGGACAAAAAATGATGCTGGAAAAACTGTTGTCTAAGGAACGAGAAAAAGACCTTTCCTTACCCCACCAAAATACAGAAACGAATATTCACCATTAATAATTATACATATGAAAACACGTACATTTTTTAGTTACAGAACACTTTTTATCGTTCTTATCCTTTTGCTGTTGAGTCTTGGCTTGTGCAGAAACACTTCTGCCGCTTTGGCTGATGGAGTAGTATCAAAAGGGCAAACAACTATTGTCTTTATTGACAAGACCATGTCCACGAAGTTGGATTCCGTTATCCAGGAAAAAAACACCTCCTGGCTAAGAAAAGTCATTAAAGAGCATCTCCTACAGTCAGGAGACAAAATTATTGTCTCTTTCATCTTCGAGAACACAGCCAGCCCTTCAAACCTTTACGAGTTCACCTATCGACCTCCTATGCCAAAAATGGGTAATATGAGTTCAAGCGAAGCCCGGCTTGAAAAAGTTAAGTACAATAGGCGGTTAAGAGGATATCAAAAAAGTTTTACCCAAAAGGTGATTCAAAAATCCTTTTCATCGGAAGCTAACCGAAAAACCACAGATGTAGTGGGAACCATCAAGCTGTTATCTGATATTTCAAAGGATGATTCGGGTAACAATTTACATGTTTACTATTTTTCTGACATGCTGGAATGCACCTCTTTTCGATCTCTAAACGCAAAAATTCTCAAATCTTTCGAAAATGCCCAGACCCTTGGGAAGAAAGATGTTTCCAGAATTAAGCAGCGGTATCAGCTTGCCGATAACTGCCTTAAAAATATACCAGAAGTCGTCGTCATTTTCCCGGCTACTGAAATGGATTCAAACAAAGCCTTTGTGCTTCTTCCTGAATACTGGAATGTGGTTTTTAAATCATTTGGGGTATCGATTATTCATTATTACTAAACTTTTAGGCTATGGATCAAAATATCGAAATGGTTTTTGTCTCTCGCAAAGACCTCCAAATCATGCTTGAGGAAATTTTAGGCAGCATTGCACCCATCACTACAGAAAAGGAATGGGTTATTGAATCAGAGGCAATGGAGATGTTGGGCATTAAGTCGAAATCTTATCTCTGGTCTTTGCGCACTCATGGCAAAATCGAATTTTCTCACCCATCGAGAAAAATTATTCTTTATAACGTGCAGAGTATCAGGAACTACATTGAATCACATTCACATAAAACTTTTTAACCATGGAAAATCAAGATAATTTTAAACTGTTTGATCTGCTTAAATACAGCAATGGATTCAATTTAGGCTGGCGTTTCTCTCGTTATGAGCGGAGTCAAAAGATGGTGTCCGTCATCAAGAATATTGCCCGGTATAATAAAGATGATTCGTTTGCCGATGGCCTTCTACAAGGCTTTGAAGCAGGGCGTTCTCAAGACCCGGTCAAGCACAAAAGAAGTAGTGAACTGGATTTAATCTTTGGTGCAAAAGAGCAGGAAAAAGAAAAGGGAGAACCGGAACGATGAGCGGTATCCTCACGTGATCCTTCGATGGCCCTTCTTTCAAGCCGTTAATTAGCCAGCCCTATTGCCGGTATCCTTGATGGATACCGGCAGGGCTTCCAAGAGCCTACTAAAAAACAGGCAATTGGGGTGCAAGGGATTTCCAGGATACTGAAACTAAAACCCAAGGAATGAAATCGTTAAAAAACTTTTCGGTAAACACCTTCAACATGTTACAACACAAAGTCCTATACTAACTCTTTAATTTTTTGCACATGAATTTAATGACAAAATCACTCCAAAAACGGTTCGCTGAGATCGGCTCACAAGAAAAGTCAGCAGACAAGATAGTGGTGGCAAAGTACTTTCTTCCAGGACATTCTGCCACCTGGTATGCCACAGAATATGACCCCATTCAAGAAATATTTCTAGGCTATGTGGTTGGATTACAAGAAGATGAATGGGGCTATTTTTCTCTTGAAGAATTACAATCCGTTCGCAGTCCACACCTTAACCTACCCATAGAGCAAGATTTATACTGTGGAGAAAAACGGCTCAGTGAGCACCTGCCTGAACTTGTTGGGGAAATGAAGCGCTGGCAAGAAATAATTGAAATTGAAACCAGGCGGGAACAGGAACGAGATGAAGACCTTGAACGCTAACAAATCTTTGTAAAATGACTTTAAACCAACATACGGAATATCAAAAGCAGTATCGCAAACACCGGATTCATCGGGTGATTATTTTTTCCAAAGAAGAGTACCAAATCCTTTTGGACTTGGCCAAAGAACACCGCAAACCCTTCAGTACCTTCGTTCGTGAGGTGGCTCTTGCTCATGTATCCAATCAATATGTATTGCCCAATGATGAGCAAACAAAAGCGGTACAAGTGCTTTTAATTCGCTATGGTACCAATTTAAACCAAATCGCCCACGTAACTAACGCAACTTTCCATATTTCCCACCAGAAAATCTATGAAATCCAAAAACAGTTTCAAAAGCTACAACAGGAGGTTTTAGACCTGTACAACAAACCCATACCTGTGGAACAGGTAATCCGGGGTGCCCTTGCCAAGCACCCTGAGTTTAAGGAGCAAATAGCACTCATTTTAAAAGAACACTTATGATTATAAAGAGTTTACGACACTTTGTCCGATCATCAAGTAGTTCTGTGAACTACGTGTTTGATGGAATGCCCCAAAAAGAAGAGGAACAATGGGTAATCTTTCAAAATATAGATACTGGGTTTGACAGGGATTCTATCATCAATGAATTCAATGAAAATGCACAACTTTTGTACAAGAACCTCAAACGAAGCAAAACTACCCGGTATCATGAAATTTTGGCTTTCTCATACGAAAACACCCCTGATCTTAATCGGGAAAAGCTTCAAACTATTACCCATAAATATCTAGAACTCCGTGATCCTGAGCACCTATCCAAGGCAATCTGTGTACCCCACAATGAGAAACACAGTCACATACATATTCTTCTCACCTCCAATGCCATTGGAAGTTCCAAAAGCGGGGATATGATGATGACAAACAAAAAGTACTATGACATTCGCCGGGAGATGGAGCGGTGGGTACTTAAACAATACCCTGAGTTGCATCATTCAACCGTATATCTCTCTCAAGAAGAAATCTATGATCTTCTTCCAGAAAAATTCAAAGCGCAGAGACGAATGTTGGAGATAGAAAAACCTGAGAAAAGTAAAAATACAGCAAAAGTAAAAGTGTCAGAAACGATACAGAAGATTCTTGAAAAGAGCCAGTCACTCATTGATTTCATTGAACGAATAAATCAAACAAAAGAGTTTAAAGCCTATTTCAGAAGAGGCAAACTAACCGGGGTCATTCATGAAAACAAAAAGAAGTATCGATTCTCCAACCTTGGGATCAATCTACTCAAAGAAAACTTCACAGTGCTTTCGCGCATGAGTGAACTTGAAAAAATACAACCAAAGGCAAAGAATGCCCAGCCTTCCTTTGACCGATAATATACAAACTATTCACCAAAAAAGTAAGAAAATTATGGCTTCATTTTTTGCAAATTCACATACTGAAAAGTCAGCTCAATTTCTTTCAGGAATTAAGCTGTTTAACTTCTTGAATATTTTTAATTCTGGTCTGGTCATGAACGGCAAATCCCGTGTATCACAGAAAATTAGCTTGCAACACGCATTGGTACTGGGTGGAAGTGGCTACGGAAAATCCACTTCATATATAGTCCCTAACCTGATGAAGCTGCGCAATGCCGGTATTTATGTGCTTGATCCTTCCCAGGAATTATATGATCTCACACATACATTTCTTTCTAAGCATTTCACTGTATATTCCATTAATCTGGGCTATGGTTCAAGTGAATACTGGAATCCACTGGTAAAGGCAAAAACAAAAGACGATCTAAAAATGATTGCTGATGCCATTATCTCAAGTGCCTATCCGACAGAAACCGGTGATTCGAAGTTTTGGAATGATGGGGCAAGGTCACTGCTCAATATCTTGTTAAACTCGGTTCAAAACCAACCCGAAAAAAAAACGTTGTTTTATGTGTATAGTATGCTCAATCGCTTTAATGCAAGTGACCAGAAAGCATTAAATGAGGAACTATCTTCTACACTTGATCAGGATAACTGGTTGGAATACAAAGGGCTTATTTCACAGCCCGAGAAGGTGTGGGGAAGTCAGATATCCACGGCAAAGATTGCCCTTTCCCCTATCAGTTCCGACATACTAAAAAAGCTTTCAAGTCGAAGTACGATTGATTTTGCTCAGTTTCGCAAGAAGCCCAGTATTCTCTTTGTGGTCGTACCGGAACATCGGTTGAAGGAGCATGCACTCTATTTGTCCCTTCTGTTTCGCGAAATCTTTGAGACGCTGATGCAGATGCCCGAAAAGAAAGACCTGGTACAGTATCTCCTTTTGGATGAGGCCGGGAACATTTTTGTTCCTAAGCTGGCAAATTACATTACGGTTCTAAGAAAGAGAAAAACGTCTGTATCACTTATATTACAGAGTATTAGACAGTTACACTCGCTCTACGGAAATGATGCGGATACGATCGTTGAAAACACGCTCAATCATATTTATTTCCCCGGGCTTTCGCTTGAAACCTGTCAACACATCAGCCAAAAGATCGGGAATGCATATACCCACCCTCCTAACAAATATTTTCCAACCAACAAGCAGGATGAGAGCAAGTCAACCCTGCTTTCCCCGGAGAGTATCCGTACCCTGAAAAATGGGCGAGCACTATTGTTGTCAGGGAACCTACCTCCCATTCTGCTTAAGTTAACCCCATGGTACAAGAATTTTTGGATGAAACTAAAATTAAAGAAATAGGAGGATAGAAGATGTTGCTCTCAATTTTTCATTGGCTCATTATCATTAGTATCATCCTGGTGGTGATAAATCGAAAATGGGCAGTAGGATTATGGAAGTGGATTTTTAAACAATTGGGGTCAGCCTTCCGGTTTGTCTGGAAAGTCTTTGTAAAATTCTTTGAGTTCCTTTGGATGGTGATTGTTAAACTCGTCAAGGGGCTTTTTTGGCTCATTCCTCGCTTTCTTTATTGGATGGGATGGATGTTTATAGAATTTTTCCGGTTTCTTTTCAATGCCATTCAAGCATTGGTTAGTATTTTAAAACCTTAAAAAAGAGGTGGGGAACCCTGCTCTTTTTTCTGATCAAATCATTTCCGATTTGGTCAGGGGGATTCCAAAGGTCTCCTTTGGCAAGGGCGTGAAATCTTCCGATTGAAATAAATCACTATAGATTTCACGTACTTGCTTCTGCTACAATTATTATATCGTTTGAAAACGCACTAATCTCAAAACAGGATTTCAAGTTATTTTTTTTCTAAGAAAATTTTAAAACCATCGCCCATTTCATTAACAAGAAACTCGCAAGGAGGTATATATTCCATCCCTACTTGAAATCAAATCTTTGTGGACATGCAATTAAAAAAAGTGAAGGCTAATTGTTTAAGCTGATTTTTTTCTTAGTTTTACAGCACAAACTGTAAATTGTTTTTTGGGGGAGGGTTAAAAATATTATGAGTATCAAGAAAACGGACAAAGAATTTAGGAAAATCTCTATTGACGCCTTCTTCAATTATGAAGCAGATGGTATTGATATTGCTCATAAACAAGTGAAATTAATTCATAATACAGGGGATATTCCTGCTTCTGGAAACCAATTGGAAGTGGCTGTAAGAAATTTTTTCAGAAAAAAACTACCTGAAAAATATTACTTAAGTAATGGACATATAATTGATACTTCATTAAAGGCGAGTCCGCAACTAGACCTGATAATCGCCGACAACTTTAAAACACCTATACTCTATAAAACTTTTGACGAAACTGAGTATTTAACTTTTGAGTCAGTATATTCATATGCAGAAATTAAATCCAGTTGGGATAAAAAACATTTGACAGATTTCATTACTACTGCTGCAAGATTAGATAAATTTTTAGAAAGGAAAAAGATAAGCCCAAATTTTATAAATACTGGTGGAAAGGGAATTGAACTTGATGTGCCAACCACAAAGAATCCTTTTCAAAATCCTTTGTTGACATTTATGTTTATAGCCCAATCTGATACATTTTCATTTGAACATATTAAAGAAGAATATAAAAACACAAATTGGGGATACTTGCCAAACATACTCTGCTTTTTTGACAGGGGAATTATTGTAAACATAAATAAAAAGGCATTAGACAAAAAGGTTTTTAAAATTAATCTGTACCCAGAATTCCTTTATGATAACAAAGAAGATAATGAGTGGATATTGCTTGAATTTGAAAAAAAAAGAAGCACCTTAGGTACACTTTACTATATCGTGTTAGAACATCTTAACACTTGTGTATTAGGATTGCCAAATATGCTTGAATACATGCAACAGATTTTTGAGATAAAACCAGACAATATTGATTTTCTAAACGATTATTAGTTATGATGAATTTAAACCAAGTAGATGTCAATAGAATTATTATTCATAGGGTTCATAAAAAGCGTGAAGAAGATGACCATGGGTTTGCCGAATATTCAGAAGAACTCTTTGATTTTGGAGTTCTTGAACTTGAAACACTTAAAGACAGAATAGCAACTGCATTTGGTAAAAGTAAGCGGTTTTTTAAATTGGAAATAGCGCGTTCAGAAGATGATAGTTTTTTTGGCAATGCCACAAGAATGAAGAATTGTTCTGTAAATGATTTCATTCTGTACTCAAAAAACATTGCTGATTTGCTCTCTCAAAGCCATGACAGAAGGACTATTCCGAGTGGATTATTATTGGTAATGGATGGGTTATACAATAACGCTCATTTTGTTCTCATAATCAAAGCAGAATTACAAGAAGCTTTTACAATAAAGGAAGTAGACAATCATAAGCTTATTGAACTTGTTAATGATTTATTTCTGTCGCCTGCAAAAGATTTTTATAAAATTGGGTATCTGATAGAGGATAGCAATGATGCTATTCAACCCAATGATCTATATTCATGTTACATGTATGATGATAATTTTAGTAGTGGAAAAAGGGACTTAGCAGAATATTTTTACAGTAATTTCTTAGGATTTACAACAAATAAAAATGATAAGCTTATAACCAAGAATTTCCATGACGACATGTTCTCGTTTATTGAATCAAACGTTCAAAGTCATGAAGATAAAAAAGGGTTGAAAAATGCAGTGAATGCTTTATATAGAGAAAATACAACAGGCGTTATTAACCCTCAAGAATTTGCAGACCAACACTTGAGTGATGAACTGTTAAGGTTATTTGGAACAGAAATTGGCTCAAATTATCCCTCTTCATTTAATAAAGACTTGTCACTTGTAGATAGAAGACTACGGCGTGGGCAAATTCGTCTTGTCCGAGAATTGAGAATTGAAGGGCCTGCTGAGGCAATTGAAAATAATGTTAGTGTTGTTAATGGTCGAAATGTTGATTTTGAAAGTTTAAAACTATCAATTGAGAATGGTTCAATAGAACAAATAATTACTGTAAGGACAGGAGCAGAATAGAAATATCCTTTTTCAATATGGGAAACGAATATTCAATTGAACGAAATAATTAGCTAAACTAATCAGCTCAGACGTTCTCACGTAACGAAATGAGATGTTATCTGTTCTTATAAATACTATTGACAATACCTTACTAATTTCAGGGAACACAAATAAATATAGAAAACATGAAAACAAAAATTATTTCGACCATTATCATCTCCCTATTCTTAGTCTCTTGCGTTTCAATACCAAAGGAGACAGTGAAACTATCTAAGGTTCTAGGTAATGATTTGGTGATCTTACATAATTCCCATCGCAATATTGTTGAATTATATTACGAAAAAATTGAAGGTGACATTAATACTTTTGTAGATGAAGTATACTCGCCTTTTGTAATTCATTATGTGTTAAAAGTCGAATTGGATAAATATAAAAAGGGTGAGCCTTCTTTGTTTGGTTCGATTGAGAATGCTGGAAAGACAGAAGGGAAAACAGAAGCCGATGAAGCTCTAAATACAATGCTTGAATTTCAGGAAGCAGCAAATGCTCAGATTAAGGCCAAGAAAAAAGAACTACTAGATCCGATTGTAAAGCAAGAAAGTCAGATAATAAGCAATATCAACAAATCCTATGAAAATGCAATCTATGCAAATTCAACTATTACCGGTTATTTGGAATCAATTCGAAAGGTTAAGGAAAGTCAGCAAGATGCGCTATCTATCGTTGGTCTTCAAGGGACTGATACTTTAATGATAAACACCCTAATTCAGGTTTCTGAATTAGTAAATTCAGCTGTTAAAAAAGGGAAAGAAATAGATGTAAAAAGTGATGACGCTTATTCTAAAATCGAAGAAATATCAAATCAAATAAAAAAACTAACCAACAAATAAAAAGATGCCAGTAAATAGATTTAGTCAATTGTTCTCTGATGCCGATGCAGCATTTAATGGAAAATACAAAAATGAACTGGATAAATTGACAGGACTTTCAAGAGAAGAAATCGATTCCATAACTCCTGGAACTGAGGATTTAAGGGTTTATTCGGTACTTGTTAAAGTTGTTGAGCAGGCCTCAAAAGAGAACCTGTCTCAGGCTCAATTGTTAGACAACATAAAAGAATTGGGTGTTGTCGCCATTAAAATTGCAAAAAAAGTGCCACAATTCGCAGCTTTACTTTAGAGGTATATATAAAGTCAAAGTTGCTTTGAAATGAAATAATTGCCTATACGGTTTAGCTTTAGGGATATCCTTTTTTTGATATAACAAAAGATTTGGCAATTACTTTTCTAAATGGTGTTTAATTAGTTTGGTTAATCAAACCAAAAAATTGAAAAATGAAAGTAACTTATCATCATCGATAGTATTAATTTCAAATACATGAAAACATGTTCAATATTCTATCTCTTGATGGCGGAGGAAGTTGGGCCATACTTCAATTACTAACGCTAAAAGATCGGTATGGTAGTGCTACAGGGCATGAAATACTTAAAAAATACGACTTAGTTATTGCAAATTCAGGAGGAAGTATCATTTTGGCTGCTCTAGCTGAGAATTGGAGTCTTGATGATGCCCTCTCACTTTTCATGGATAAAAAAAATAGGGACAGTATTTTCAGCTTGAACAGTTTCAAGGACCGGTTTTTTCCCGTTGACTATCTAAGATTTTTTGGGTTAGGTTTAGGCCCCAAGTATAGTTCAACCCGGAAAATAGAAACGTTTAGAAAACTTTTCAAGGAAGTTGACAAAAGGCAATTATCAGAATTACCTGGTTTTATTGGAAAAGATTCATTGAAGCTGGTAATCTGCACCTATGACGCCCTTAATAATCGCGCCAAATTCTTTAAGTCATATCCCTCAGAATCAACTGATTTCGATTCCGTAAAACTAACTCAAGCAATCCATGGATCTTCAAATGCTCCGGTACAATACTTTGATTTTCCAGCAAGGTTTAAAGCAAAGAATACTGAAATCTATTATGAATTGTGGGATGGCGCACTAGGGGGCTTTAATAATCCTATCCTAGCAGGATTAATTGAAGCATATAAGGAGAAAGTTAAACTTGAGGATATTAAAGTGATTTCGTTAGGTACGGGTAATAAACTAATGTCAATGGAAGCAAAAGATGATTTTTGGAGTCTAAAGCAAATTTCCATTCAAAAAAGACGAAAAAAATTAGCATTTTGGTATCTCTTACCTCAAGCCAAATTTTTTAAAGAAACTGTGCTAAATCAGGCTAAAACAATTCTTTATCAGCCACCTGATTGGGCAAATTATGTGGCAATGATGTTCCTAAAAGCCACCACAAACAATAAAATTGAAGATCAAATAATTAGACTGTCCCCATTAATCCATATTGATTCCAGCACACCTAAAGATACAGAACTGCTTTTAAGATCTTTATATGATTTAGACATGGATCTAACCGATGATCCCGATATCAATAAACTCATGATGTGTTTTTCAAGTTGGAAAAAAGGTGAAATCTTAAATCAGCCAATAGAATTTAAAGTAAAGCGCAACAATGATTTAGTGTCGATAAATGGAGATAAATATTACCAAAATGCTTTAAATAGGTGGGTTAATTGGGGTTGCTAATGAGTTATATCCGCCATTAACATAACTTGTAGAAAATCAGATATCATCCTAGTTAATTAACTAAGTCCATTGGTTGATATTCAACATAAACTACTCTTTGCGCACCGATCAGAATTCAATCGATCTCAGATCGACTTTATAGTCTATTGCTTTCAACTCTTCTTCAATCGCAGGATTAATTTATTTGAAAGTTGGGCTTTTGCAAGAAATTCCTTGATCTGATCCCCCAAGAATTTTTCAAGCAACCTTTTAAGAAATAATACAGTGAAGACAATTGAGCCGCTGATCAATTTCAAGTGCCTGTTTATCTAATAGTCGTAATAATAGTTGTCTTTTAAGCTCATTTACATCAGTTAGTAATAACTTCCTTAACTTTCCTACTCCACTCATCCGCCAAAAGTTTTGCTTGTTGAAGGATGTTTTCTGTGGCGAGCAGTTGCATGTCGGGGGGATATCCATATTTGCGCAAGGTTCGTTTTACGATGGTTCGCAGTTTTGCCTGTACGCTTTCCTTTATCGTCCAGTCAATGGCGGTATTGGCACGAACCCGCTCCACCAAAACGTGGGCAAGTTCTTTTAATATTTCATCGCTCATGACTGCCTTGGCACTGTCGTTATTTGCTAAAGCATCGTAAAAGGCGACTTCATATTCAGTAAGACCCAATTCTTTGATTCTGTCGTCCTCTTGGCGAATTTCTTTCGCCAATTCAATTAACTCTTCAATAATCTGGGCTGCTGTGAGCAAATTATTTTGATAGCGTTTAATGGCGCTTTCCAGCATCTCTGAAAGTTTTCTGCTTTGGATAAAGTTGCGCTTTGTTCTGCCATTTATTTCGTCGTTCAGTAATTTTTTCAGCAATTCCAGGGCAATGTTCTTCCGTTTCATGTTTCTGATTTCGTCCATGAATTCATCGGACAAAATAGAAATGTCAGGCTTTTTAATTCCGGCAGCATCAAAAATATCTACCACGTCATCGGCAACTACAGCACGATCAATAATCCGGCGGATGGCAGATTCAATTTCTTCATCACTTTTCCCCCTGCCAGTTGGTTCAAACTTTGTGAGGCGGGCTTTAATGGCTTGAAAAAATCCAATGTCATCCTTGATTTCCATTGCCTTAAGATTTGGCACTGACAATGCAAATGCCTTTGAAAGCAATCCTACCTCTCTGGTAAACCGATTCTTTCCCTCATCTAAACCCAGAATATGCTCCTGGGCTTCAAGAATGATCGTCAACGTATCATGTGTCCCTGCTGTGAAATACCGCTCATAGTTAAACCCGTCAAAAAGCTGACATACCACCTCGTGTTTTTCAAGCATCATAGCCACAGCCTCAGCTTGGTCAAAGGAAGGTTTTCCCTGTCCTCCGCTTTCTGTATAGGTCGCCATGGCATTCTTTAAGTCGGAAGCAATGCCAATATAGTCCACAATCAACCCACCTTCGATATCACCATAAACACGATTTACCCTTGCAATGGCTTGCATGAGGTTATGTCCTCGCATGGGCTTATCCACATACATGGTTTTTAAACATGGTGCGTCAAATCCGGTAAGCCACATATCTCTTACAATCACCAGTTTTAATGGGTCTTTGGTGTCTTTTAAACGGGTTCCAAGTGCTTTCCGTTCTTGTTTGGAGGTGTGGTGCAGTTGCCAATTTTCCGGGTCGGAAGAAGTGGATGTCATGATGACTTTGACAGCCCCTTTTGTTTTGTCTTCACTGTGCCAGTCAGGTCGCAATTTGGTGATTTCTTCATATAACTCAACGGCAATCCGGCGACTCATGGTCACAATCATTCCCTTGCCATCAAATGCTTCACGCCTTTTTTCAAAATGATCAACAATATCTTTTGCCACAACTCGTATACGATCACGGTGACCAATGATAGCTTCCAATTGTGTCCATTTCGCTTTGGCTTTTTCACTGGCGGTTGATTCTTCGCCCTCGGTAATGGACTCCACTTCTGCATCCAGCTTCTCTTTTTCGTCTTCTTTTAAGTGGATTTTTGCAAGACGTGATTCATAGTAAATCCGAACCGTGGCACCATCTTCAACAGCTTGTTCGATATCATACACATCCACATAATTTCCAAATACAGCAGGTGTGGATGCGTCTTCTTTTTCAACCGGCGTGCCGGTAAAGCCAATAAACGTAGCGTTTGGCAATCCATCGCGCAAATATTTTGCAAACCCGTAACGGGTGAGCATTTCTCCGCCCTTTTCAACATTTTTTGCCCCAAAACCATACTGTGTGCGGTGGGCTTCATCTGCGATAACAACAATGTTTTCACGACCTGAAAGGAGGTCAAAATCATTTTCACCTTCTTCAGGAGAAAATTTTTGGATGGTGGTGAATACAATTCCTCCACCAGTCGTTTTCAAAAGTTTCTTTAATTCAGCCCGGCTGTTTGCCTGTACGGGTTCTTGTCGGAGCAACTGCTTGCACCCTGCAAAGGTTTCAAACAATTGTTCGTCCAGATCGTTCCGGTCGGTAATTACCACCACCGTCGGATTGTTAAGCTCCAATACAATTTTTCCTGTGTAAAACACCATAGACAGAGATTTACCGCTTCCCTGTGTGTGCCACACCACTCCGGCTTTGCGGTCACCAATGGCTTGCTGCTCCACACTGGGTAGCCCATAGCGTTCAGGGTTTTCACTCACCAGAGAATTCATCCCAACCGCACGGGTTGTAGAAATTACGGCTTTGTTAACTGCATGATATTGATGATAAGCAGCAATTTTTTTTACGGTTTCAACCCGAACCATTCCGGTTTTGGGGTCTTCACTTTTTGATTTCTCAAAAACGGTGAACTGTTTAATCATGTCCAACAACACATCCGGGCGCAATAACCCCCGAATCAAGGTGTCCATTTGTGGAATAGTCGATTTGTCTTCTTTTACACCATCAACTGTTTTCCAGTTCATAAACCGTGAAAACCCGGCAGTCAGTGATCCTGTTTTGGCATCCAGTCCGTCGGAAGCCACCAAAATACTGTTATAATAAAATAAGCTAGGGATGGCATTTTTGTAATTCTGAAGCTGGGTAAAAGCTTTTTTTACCGTGGCATTTTCATCGGTGGGGTTTTTAAGCTCAATAACCACCAATGGCAAGCCATTGATGAGCAAAACTACATCGGGACGTTTGTTGGTGTGGTCCTGAACTACGGTAAACTGATTGGTAACAACAAGATCATTTCTTTCAGGATTTTCAAAATCAACCAATTGAATCTCGGCTCCCCGGGAGTGCCCGTCTTTCAGGTATTCAACTTTTACGCCTTCGGTAAGCATGGTGTGGAAAAGTTCGTTGTTTTCCACAAGGTTTTGTGTTGCAAGGTTTATTACCAGTTTGTAAGCGTATTCCAATGCATCTTTCGGAATTCCCGGATTTAAAGAATCAATGGCGTGTCTCAACCGGTCTTTCAGTATCACATCAGAAAGTTCCCCACGTTCGATTTCCTGTTTTTCCGGGGACAAATACCGATACCCCTGTTCTTCCAGCAGTTCAATGCAGAGTTTTTCGACGTCGGATTCGTAGAGTGGGGTCATAAATAATCAATTATGTTTGTTGCTGAATTTGAATTGCAGTAGCAATTCGTGTTCTGACTTCATTATAGATTGGAATATTAATACCCTCCGCTACTTCTAAAGAAACTATTAGTCCATATGGAATCCTCATTTCTCCATCAATAACTGCATCCGGTTTACAGTTAACTTTTATTCTTAAACAATATCCATCCTCAAATGGTGTGGCACGTCCCCCTTCAAATATTTCATGTTGTATCGTTCCTCTCCTGACTGCATGGTGATCCGCGTCAACTCTTGTTTGAACAATCGTGTCATTATCTAGTGAAAACCAAAGATTAGAGTGACGATATTTCATATTGCCCGGAACAACTGGAGAGAAAAATGCGAGAGTAACGGTCACTTTTCGTCTAACAGCAACAGAGCCAAGCGATGGAGGAAGCGGGAATTCAAACATATGTGCCTCTTCTTGTCGTAGAGTTCCAAATCCTAAAACAGTAGCCCTTTGCTCGGTGCAAAATAATGATTTTTGAAAATCTGGGTAACCATATCCAATGATGCGACCAATAAGTTTTTTCTTTTCTTTTTGGTCGTTCACATCACTCAGAATATCAGATATTCTCGACCCAATTTCACCCCAACTAGCACCGTGAATTAAGAGAGCCTTTAATAAACATGTATCAAATTCAGAAAAATCCCCTTCCTGATATTGATTTTCTAAAATTGAAATAAGGTTCTCATAACATAAAACGGCAGAGCGAGTTGTAAGTGCTGCAGAATTACTTGATCCTCGACAATAATTTGATTCGGTAAGATCTCCATGAATAGATGGAACTGCGACTTTGAGCCCTGGCGCACTATAGTTGCTTACAATGTTAAGTTCGTAAGGATTTGTTGGCTGAATGGGCGTGCGTAACAATTGCTTACCAGCCTCTAAGATAATATCGGGTTTTATTGAACGTTTCAGCCCTCCTCCAATCGGGTTTGTTACGCTTGGCAGCGTACCCTGATAAGGATTAATTCTATAGTTAAGATTAAATTCAGAAGTGTCTTGATGCACACCACCTACAGTAATTGCATTAATACTTTCGGCTGGAGATATTAATCTTCTGTTGCGAAAGTCTCCCAATATCGATTTGAAAATCAATTCTTCCTTGTGGAGGGGATTTAAATTTTCAAATTCTGTACTACTAAGTGGTAAGCTGATACTTTGAGTATGATTTCCTGAACTAATTATAAACAATATTTTGTATTTATTGCTTAACCAGTCTATCAGTCGTCCTAATGGGCTCACGATCTGAAAAAAGTGTCTGTAAGGATCTCCCAGTGATAAATTAATAACCTTGACGGATGGTGCAGTGGGAGAACCAGCTCCTTCTCCATCAAACATTCTTTTTATTGCCCGGTGAATCAAGTCAACTACTAAAATATTTTCAGGAATGCTCTCTGTATTATTTAAAAAATCACGAGGATTCGGCTGGAAGATCGGACGAATATAAACTGATGAACGAAGTGGAGAGGATTCTTGATTTAAATCACCATGGATGACTAAAGAAGCCATCGCCGTTCCATGTTTTCTTTTAGCTGCAAGATATGAATGTTCCCATTCGTCTGGGTCATCTATAATTAATCTATTCGCTAAAAATTGGTGATTCGACAATGGCAAACCGTCTAAGATCCCAGCAACAGGGGGCAATGTGGGAAGCGGCCTGCCTTCCATTTCCAGGATTTCGTTTTCTGCCTCAAATTCACCTGGTTCGACAATCATTTGTCCGGTCGGGCGGAAGAACATAACAGAATCAGATCTAACTAATTCGGTATTAGAATTTGCCAAAATGTTCGATATTTCTTGTGGAGGGAGTTCTGCAAGTATGGCATTATAAGCAATTTCTCCAATGGCACATTGACTAATTACTCTACCGCCTTTTGCCGTAATAAGATTACTAACTTCTTCAATACTGTAAGCTCTTGCTTCCGGCGAACGCCGGTGCCAGAGTTCGATTTCAAATTTAATAGGCTGATCAGGGAAAGCGTGTAAAGATTCCTCCCAATATTCAATAACATGAGTTTCATGCAATCGATCTTGAATTCCCCATCTTCGAATGTCTTTTAAATGAAGAAAAACCTCCTTAAATTTTGATAATCCTCTCAATTCGCCTCTTCTAAAACTCAGTGATTCATCCCCCTTAATCATTTCCCACAAGCTAAGCATCTCTTGTAATGCTCTTTGGTTCGACATCACCAAATATAGCCGCCCTGTCAACTCCCTATCTACGTGGTCTTCATCAAAAAAATCTTCATCTGGCTCAATTTCATCAATGTCCATTTCTCCCATCCATTCCAATCCTTCAATTCTTGAAACTGATTTTGTAAATTCTTCGACACTACCAATGGTTTCAAAAACAATTACTTGCTCTGGGTCCACACCTGCAGCACCTTGTAGAATTTCAACTCTTCTTTTTTCGAATGCTTCTTGCAGTGTCAGAAACATTGGGGACACCCTATCAATTTGTCTTTGGCGATTTGGAAAATGAAGGTTGGTTGGACCTCCGGAAAGTTTCTCTCTTGAAGAAGTCGTGGGCTCAGGAAAAATTAGGAGTGGGAGATCGGGCATGATTTTTATTCTTTATCAATGGATTCAACTTTTACATTTCTACTGTGTAGATTTGTAAATTCTTTATTAACAATGGATTTTAGGTTTGAATCGGGTTGATTAAGGACATGTTTTCTTAGAATCGTAATTCCAAAATCTTCAATCTCCGCAAAATTTAGTCCCAAAAGTTTTTTCGCAAACGTACTCGGCGCAACCCCCAAATCTAATTTGTGCCTCTTCTCAAACAATACAAACCATTCTTCAATTCTCTCTCTTGTTGGCATTGGAAGATTTATTCTTGCTTGAAACCTTCTCCAAACAGCACGATCCAATAACTCAGGGTGATTGGTAGCTCCAATAACAACTACATGGCTTGGGAGTGTATCAATTTGCATTAATAAGGAACTAACAACCCTTTTTATTTCTCCTGTTTCGTGTGTGTCTCCTCTTTCCTTTCCCAGAGTTTCGAACTCATCGAAAAACAAAACACAATGCCTCGTTTTTACAAAATCAAAAAGTTTTTTAAGACGAGATGCAGTTTCCCCAAGATAAGTTCCAATAATATTCTCATAACGAACCACATATAGTGAAACCATCAACGATTCAGCAATAGCTTCTGCCAAAGAAGTTTTCCCGTTTCCAGGTGGCCCAATAAATAAAAATCGATTTCGTGGCTCCAAATTATAAGACCTTAATAAATCAACCCTATGTTGTTCTTGCACAATGTCTAAACAAACCTCAACAACTTCTTTTGGCAGGATTAAGTCTTTTAATTGTCTTTCTGGTGTAATCTCCTGAACAAAATTCTCAATTCTACTATCAATAATGGTTTTGCTTGTCAATAATTGTTGTTCCTGACTGGACTTTTGTTGAAGTAAATTTTCTAGCTGTGTTGCAAGAACAGTGTGTCTCTTGTTTCTTTCCTCTGCAACAATTGATTCCACCACTTTCCTGAACATGGCACGATTTCCAGTAAAACCGTATTTTATTAATTCTGTTAGCAAATCTGCTCTAGCCATTTTAATTATTTTTTAACATTCCAAATATATCACAATTTGCACTTGAGTCACTTTATACATTTTAATGCTTATTATCAATTATTTTTATCATCGAAAGTATTTATTTAATGTGGTTGTTTATCAGACTTTTAGTCATGTTAATACCCTCACCTCTCCACTCATCAACTTGGGCAACAAACTATCTCGTAGCTGGGTGAGAGTTTGGATTTGGATGAAATTATGCATAATTTTTTTGAATAACGGATCAATAATTTTCTCAAACGAAATTAAAATATCCAAGGGAGGGCAAATAACCGAAAGCCCTTTAAAAGTACTAGTTGTTATGGTGTCAAAAACGCTTCCATATGCTTGTGATTTTAGAGTTTCTATTTGATTCCCAACTGCCAAATAAGTGTAAAATACTAATTTGTCGTTTTTAGATCTTACCCCATAATTTGATTGACTGATACACATTGGCTCAGAAAGTAAGCAGTAATTTCCAACGGTTCCTCTGGCACTAATTACTACTGTATATTCAGGAAGTAGTTTTGTAGCTGATTTCTTTAATCCTAATTGAGTAATGCTCTTTTCAGTTTCTAAAATAAATTTTCGGTGATTTGGGGTAATATCTTTGGCAGAAACCCATTTTATCTTTCCATTCCAGTATTCCTCTTTTGAAGTCTTTGGCGTGCCACCACTTAAAAGATTAAATAAATCTAGAAAACCATTTACTCGCCACCCCTCCGGTATCAACCCCAATTCCGAATCAATCATTTTCCCAACTCCCGGAAACCGAAAATCCACAAACCACTCTTTAAAAAGGGTCTGTGCCATTTCTTCGAGGGTTTGGTTTTGTTGACGAAGAAGTTCGATTTTATCATCGAAGGAGGTAAGAATTGCAGCAATGGCTTTTTGCTCTGGGAGCTTTGGGAATGCGAAAATTTTTGATACAATTTGATCTGTTTGAACTCTTTGCCTTCCAGAAGTTCCTGTCATTAATTTAATTGCCTCCTCTCTGAATCTTGGAGATATGGAAAAATAGTAAAGAAATTTAGAATCACTTAGTCCTTCCTTTGGTCTGATTACGATATATTCTGTTGAACCAAACCCAATTTCTCCATCTTCTAAAATGTCAACATAGGCGGTTTTCCCGTTTTCTAAACAGGGGGTAATACGAGCTAATAAGGTATCCTGATTTCTAAATTTTGTGCCACCTTTGAATGCTTTTAACTCAAATCCATCAATTTTTCTACAATAAGGGACGAGTTTTTCCATAGCAACGGACTTTGACGTACTGCCCTTTTTTATTGTCTCTCTCGGGTTAATCAAAGCAATATCGCTCAAACAAGATTCAGTCCAATCGTTATTGTCAGATATATTATTCATCCTTTTTCCCTTTAGCATTTAATTTCCCCAACATATCAATAGCTCCAGTTTCCATTTTCGAAAAAGCAAACCACTTCTTGCCCAAGTCTTTCAGCGATGCTCCAAAATGGTACAATTCGCTTTGATCAATAATCATGAAACGGTCGTGGGCGTTTTTCAACTCTTTCAGCTCAACAGGCGCATATTGGGCATTGTGCTTTTTTACGTCCAACAATAACTGTTTGCTGATTTTGCTGGTGTAAATTGTTGCTGATACTCCCTTTTTACGTTTGGAAAGCAGGGTAAGTACTGAATCGTCAATATAATTGTCAATCAACACAATAGAACTTTCCGCGCTTCTAGCCAGATCAGAAACGAAGGTATAGGCATCAAATACCTGCCCGTCGAAGAAAATACCTTGTTTGGGTTTAATACTGTTGTCTTGAAGTGCTTTGTAAACCATATCCACTTTTTCATCGGTTCGCAGCATTTTTTGTTCAAGCGTATCCATGCGCAAAAACAACTGCGAATTGGCTGAAATGTATTTTCGCATTTCAACAAAAGCCTGGACTATCCTTATGCTTGCCTGAACCGCTGTTTCTGATTTAAGAATGCTTGCGAGCATAATGGCTCCGTGTTCAGTAAAAACATAGGGTAAATATTTTCTGTGTTTCCCACGTTTGTCTTCTAAGGTCGCATTTTGCGACTTCAAGTCAGTTTTTTCTAAGGTCACAAATTGTGACCTAAGAAATTCATCTCCACTTGAGGTCACAGTTTGTGACCTCAAGAATTCGTAACCACTTGAGGTGCCTATTTGGAACTTCAAGTTTTCATACTCTTCAGCAGTAAG
>Ga0180009_10001929_pt1 | contig 24618 bp, 18 predicted proteins | sample OS_PC_MetaG_FD_123537 | JGI IMG/M metagenome (GOLD analysis project Ga0180009, IMG submission 123537) | Groundwater microbial communities from the Aspo Hard Rock Laboratory (HRL) deep subsurface site, Sweden - OS_PC_MetaG | ecosystem: Environmental > Aquatic > Deep subsurface > Groundwater...
CGAACACAGAAGTAAAGTCCTTCAGCGCCGATGGTACTGCATGGGTGACTGTGTGGGAGAGTAGGACGCCGCCGGATACACGAATCAAAAGCCCAGTGGGAGCAAACACCTGCTGGGCTTTTTGCGTTTGAAATAAAAAAATGAACAAGACTAATCAAATACTTTTCTCCATTGCTTTTTTATGCCTGATGCTTTGGTATGGATATTATGTAATCAGCCTGAGAATTTCGGCAACCGATAAGCAAATGGTTGTTCAGGAAGATCAATCGTTGGTGGTTGATATAATTCCCAAAGGATCAATGGATGACCTGCGGGTTGAGATTTTGGAGCAGCCAAAGTGGGGTTTATTATCAGTCAAGGAAAGACAGTATCTGTATAATCCTGCCGAAAATTATTTTGGTGAAGATTATTTTACATACAGATTATCATTGGGAAATAGAGTCAGTGACTCCGCAACTATCAGGATAACGATAACTGCGGAAAACGACGCGCCGATAGCGAGAGATACTCACATTTCTTTGAGTGAAGATAACTCTGTGGAGTTTAATCTTGAGGCTGAGGATGTTGATAACGATAAATTAGTCTATATTATTTCCCGTTATCCCAAAAACGGCAGTATTGATGGAATCCCTCCACATTTAACCTATACCCCCTTCAAGAATCAAAACGGTCCGGACCAACTTCAATATAGTGTTTACGATGGCAAGGCAAGAAGTTTGCCTGCCGTAGTCAAGATTGATGTTATTCCCTCCAATGATCCGCCAGAGGCAGTTAATAAATTAATCACAACCTACAGAAAAACGCCGATTGAATTTAAGTTGGAAGGTACTGACATTGAAAAGGATATATTGTCATATGAAATAATAGAACAACCCCTTAATGGAGTTATAAGAAAAAAAACGGATAAATACATTTATACTCCAATGTCTTACTTCACTGGAAGTGATCAATTAGCATTTGTTGTCACCGATGGTATAGAATACAGCAAGCCCGGGATAATCAAGATTGATGTAAAACCGATCAATATGAATAAGCAGTTGGGGTATGTTCTCGATGGAGTGGTTGAAGAAGGAGGTGTTGCCATTGGTGAATATGATAAACCCGAGTATCTGTTTCATCCCGGAAAATATATTCCTGCATCAGTGCTGAAAATTATAACGGCAGCAGCAGCTCTTCACTCTTTGGGTGAAAATTATCGTTTCAAAACAGAAGTCAGCATCAGTAAGAGTAACGAATTAGTTATTAAAGGATTTGGAGATCCGACACTGTCTTCCAGAGACTGGCACGATATTGCGTTGAATCTTAAAAAGATGGGATTATTCGATTCGGATTTTAAAAAACTGATCATTAACACGTCAGTGTTTTCTGATACATTGATTGTGGATGGAAGAAGGTCAACATTAAATTATTTTGATGCACCTCCGTCAACTTTGGCATCAAACGAAAACACCGTTGTGATTACAATCAAACGTGGACGAAAGATTATTGTAAATGATGAGTATACTCCTTTGACTGCGATGCTTGTTAATAAAGCCAGGAGGCTTCCCAATGGGGTTCAGCGATTTAATGTGGCTTTGAATTCACAAGAAAGCGTCGAGTATTCAATGGAACTTGCACAAGCCATATTTGAACAATATGGTGCCTTCTTTGAAGAGGAAGCTGAGATCAAAAGAAATGAACAAGGGTTGAAGCCAGTCTATGTTCACGAATCAAAGTCAACAGTACCGGAGGTTGTTAAGGAGATGTTGCAACAATCAAATAATTTTATTGCCAATCAACTACTGCTCAACATCGCCTATTTAAAAATAGGAGAAGGAGCAAGTATTGATGATGGGGTTAAGATTGTTTCTGAATTCTTGCGGGAGGAGATCGATATTGATCAACATGATTTTAAAATTGTTGAAGGATCCGGACTATCAACCCAAAATAATATCAATTTGCTTTCCATGCTCAAAGTGATGAACTATTTTACGGAATTTAAGCAACTGCTTCCGCTACTCAGCTCTTCAAAATATTCTGAATTGGCGAAGGCCGGGAGAAAATGGAAGATCTTGGCAAAATCAGGTACTTTGAAGAATGTATCAACTCTGGCCGGTTTTATCCTTGTGAAAAACAGGGAATGGAAGCCGTTTGTGATTATGTTGAACGATGATGGCATGCAACGCGGAGAGGTGATGGAAATAATCGGTCAGTACTATAACGGGTAGGAAAGACAGCGATAGTCAATCCTACCTGGCGTCTTTAAATGTCAAATGATTCAAAGGGGTTATCTTTCATCAATACAGAATCTCTTTCAAGTATCGGAATACTGGTAATTGCTGCAATTGATGTTTGAGCATTCAAATGCTCTAAACCAACCCGAATAAGATCCTCTTTTTTACAGCTTAAGACACCCGCTCGAAATCCTTCCCGCAGTTTTTTGGTTTTTCCCTTTCTTTTGTAAAGGTATTCAACAGCAGCTTTGCTGGCAGGAGAGGCGGGAGTATCCATGGCACTGCAGCCCTGCAGAATCGATTCATTTACATCATCTTCGGTGAACTTTCCTTTCTGCAACCAATCCAGAGCTTTTTGATAGATGTTTGTGGTTTTAACCAGGTTGGGATCTCGATAAGAGATCATATTGAAGAGTCCGTCATCGGTATTATAACTAGTCATCGCACCATAGGCCCCGCCTTTTTCCCTGATTTCCCCATGCAGAAAGCAGGATTTTAACAGATATGAGAGCACAAACAGGTTAGGACTGTCTTCGTGAATATAGTCTATTGTTTTAAAAGCCTTGGCAACATAAGAGATTGGAGTAGTGGTGCACCATGCTTCCGGATGGGAACTGGTTGCCATATTTGGTAATTGTACGGGAGGGGGCAGTACGGTGTCAATTTCGGAACTTTCAAGTGAGGAGTGATTATAATTGGTTATAAACTCACCAATATGTTTTTCCGATTCTTTTAAAGCAATCTCATCTCCGACCACCAAAACTGATAGGGTTTCTTTATTTAGCACTCTTTTTAATAGTGATCTGAAATAAAAGGTGATCTCTTTAATCTCATCTTTTGATTTAGACAACAGACCTTTCATATTTTGAATCTGGTGTATACCGCCATAGAGTTCTTCAAAGTAGGAAGCTCGACTGAAATGTCTGTTTGCCAGACTGGCGGCATAGTTGTGACCGACCTGAACTATTGAATTGATTAAATTATTTGTTCGTTGGGCGATGAGGTTTTGAATACGATCCAATTCATTGAATTCCCGTGGGCCCAAGAGGAGGTTTGTTATATCGAATAAAGCCGGTAAATTTCGATTGAGGGCTTTACTGGAGATTACATAGTACTCATCATAGTCATTGGCTTTATTGAATATCCTTTCGCAATTAGGGGAAGAGGAAAAGCCGCCGGTGAAACGGCTCATCTGCTCTGCCATCTCTTCATAAGAATACTTTCCGGCTCCTGTATTCATAAGCAGGTTACTGAAAAGCGGTAGCCAGACTCTGTCCTCTTCGCTGATGTTATCCATCTTAAAATACCAGTTTAAGTAGAGGATGCCATTGGTCGGTCTGTCATAAAAAGCCACATCATAATTATTTAAACCGGTTTTTACAGGATCTACGTACCGGATCTCTTTCGGAATGTCTGATATCTTCAATGAGGGTAAACAGGAAAGATCTTCTTTTGCTTCCTGAATGGCCTTCAACTTTCTGGCTTCCGCTATGAGATTTTGTTTTTCCTTTTCCGTCAGATTGGAATATCTGGTTGCAAGCAGTGTTTGTAGATTTTGATCTCTCTGCTGTTCCAGTTTCGAATCGGGTTTGAGAATCACTTTAACGCGATGGGGATTATCAATCAGGTATTTCCTGATTTGGTCTTCTAAAAAAGAACCCTTTTTAATCTTTTCTTTCAGTATTTCCAAAGTATTGTCAAAATTAATGGCAGAAATCGGATTTCCTCCATGAACCCAGGTTCCGAAAAATCGAAAAAGAAGATTCAAACTGTATGGATAATGCCCACCACTTATTTCCTTGGTATCAAATTCCATTTGATGAATGGCGGATTCAATTTGATCTTGAGTGATACCCTGTTTGAGTACTTGTTCCAGTGTTGTAGTAATCAATGATTCCACCTTATCCACATCATCTTCTGCAACAGCCTGCAATCCCACACTGAAAAAGGCTTCCCTGATTTCATCTTCGAAACCAGTTGTATCCGCCAATGATTTTCCCAATCCCGATTCGATTAGCTTTTTTCGTAATGGTGCCCCTGAGTGACCAAGTAGAATAAGATTAATGAGTTGCAACGATAATATTTCCAGGGGCTCATCGATCTTACAAGTCAACCAGGTGAGGGCAACCTGACATCGTTTCCCGTCATTATCCTGTTCATTCAAAGGGTAAGTGTAAGTAAATGTTTTTGGAGTCTTAAATCGTGTCTCATCAGGCACTTGAGTATTCACCTGTATTTTCTTGAATTTGGCAAGGGTGTGATCATTAATAAATTCCAAATTGTCTTTTAGGGGAAGGTCTCCGTAAGTATAAAAAAATGAATTGCTGGGGTGATAGTGAATTTGGTGAAAATCAACCAGCTGCTTATGGGTTAATTCGATAATGTCGGATGGATCACCTCCGGAGTTATATTTATAGGTTATCGTCGGGAACAGGGATCTGCCGGTAACATCGTGCATGGTCTGGCTTTGGGAAGACATGGCTCCCTTCATTTCATTATAGACCACTCCTTGTATGGTCAGCGGAGAATCGGCTGAATCCGGATCGGAAAATTCAAGTCGATGTCCCTCCTGCTTAAAACTCATTTCAGATAACAAGGGAAAGAAAGCGGCATCCAGGTACACTTTCATCAGATTGAAAAAATCTTTCCTATTCTGAGTTGAAAAGGGATACATGGTCCAATCGCTGGCAGTAAAGGCGTTCATGAATGTTTTCATGCTTCGTCGAATCATGGAAAAAAATGGATCGCGAACCGGGAACTCTTTTGAACCGCATAATGCAGTATGTTCAAGAATGTGCGCCACGCCTGTGGAATCAGTGGGGGTAGTTCTGAAAGCTACGCCAAAGCAGTTGTTATCATCTTCGTTACTCAGATGCACCATTAAGGCGCCTGTTTCTTCGTGCTCCAATTGATACATTACGTTTCTTAACAAAGGTAACGCATCTATTTTTTTAATTCTGAATCCATGAATGAGCTGGTTCACCTCTAGTCCAGGATTATTCTTATCTGTAACCATAATGTTTTTAATGAAAAGTATTTAAATTGTATTAAACAGGTAACTAAATATCTGACTATGTATTATCAACAACCCGGATTGTATAATATTTTTGAGATGGCTTTTTTAAAGCATGCCGGAATAAAGCTGTGAAAAAACATAACCAGTTTTAGTCATAAGCAATTAAAATATAATAGAAACGAGAGTTTTTTGCATTTGTGTCGATTTTAGAATCGACACATCCGTCGAGCGAAACTCACTACCATTCTCCGGCCAATTCCAAGTTTTTTCTGCAAGAATCCATTTTAACAGGGCGTTAAAAACAATGTAAATCTTATTATGGGGAAACCTTCAAAATTGAAGTGATACTTCATAATTGACGATGTTTCTGAGGACTGAAATCAGGCTGTGGATTAAATGGGTGCTTCTAAAATTTTTTATATTTTTGAACAACTGCTTTGATAGCAGACGATTAACCTTCAATCAGGTAACAAATAAAAAATGGCTTTGATAAATGGTACGGAGATAGCAGATAGACAGTTTAAAATTGATTTTATACCCAATAGAATAGGGTAGGCAGGATGCCAAAAAAAAATAATATCAAGTAGATAATTGTAAAACAATCTCAGCGTGTAGGTATCATTTTGAAAAGGAGGATAAAATGAGAAAATCAGTTATAAAAAGCAGAAAGAGAAAAAAATCGAAATGTTTTGATCCAAACAGAGAGTATTTAAACGAAGCAGTTAAAGATTATCTGAATAGGGGTGGAAAAATTAAAAAAATAGTGGACGTTTCTGATGAGATGGATCATGTCACCGGTTTTCAAGGGAATAGTCTTCCTGTGGATGAGTTTTTGATGGGTCATTGAGAGAACGTTTGTGAAGTATTTGTCTTATCTGACGCATGTCATTCCAAACCTGGGGAAGAGCTGATTGATTTCTCAACAGATATGAGGGATGGAAAGTTGGAATTAACGGAATTCCATTAAAACTAATCAGTTTTCCCCGCATTTTCATAATTCCCGACGCCTCTGGTATTAATGCTTTTGTGGCAACATTCCCCAAGGTAACAATCAAACCGGGCTTTAACAATTCAAGTTGTTTAAGGAGAAACGGAAAACAGGCTGTAATCTCATCGGCATTTGGATTTCGATTTCCCGGTGGTCGGCATTTAATAATATTGCATATATAAACAGCTTCACGATTAAGTCCAATGGAATGAATAATCTGAGTGAGCAATTTTCCCGCTTTTCCGACGAATGCTAATCCTGTTCTGTCCTCATCTTCTCCAGGTGCTTCCCCAACAAATACAATATCCGCTTTTTGATTCCCCTGTCCAAAAACAGTCGTTGTTCTGGTTTGAGATAAAGAGCACTTCTCGCAGTTTCTCGTTCTAAATCTTAAGGAGTCCAGGTTGGTTGCCCCCAATGGATCAAGACTTGGATTTTCTCCTCCTCCTGGTGTCTTAACCAGTGTCTGATCTTCCAAGGGCTTGTTTACTGGTGGCTTATCCAAAGGTTTGGGCTGTTCTTGTGGTATCTGCAGTTTGGTTTGGTGACTGTTTTCTGGGGAGATCGAACTCAATATCTCGGGAAGGGATTCCAAATCCTGCAGTAAATCTTGATTTATCCGTTCCAGAAACAACCATCGTGTTCCTTTTGCATGATATTTTAGTGTTTGCTCAAGTTTATTCAACTGAGATTGGATTTTTTCATGATTCATTGTGTAAATTCTTGAAGAACCAAACGCTGCTGAAATGATAACTGTTGATTTACATACAGTATTTATGAAAGATATTGTGAAGAACAGATATTCTACGATAAACAGAAGCAATTGGTTTGTAAATAACTCAGCTCTTTTTACGGATCAAGTGATTCTCAATTTTTCAGAATAAAGGAATTCGGGGTAAGAAGTGATGATAAGGAAGATCATATTCATTTCAGTTTTTTCTATCTTATTCTCCGGTGTATTATCAGCAGCCAATGGTTTTCGGGAATTCCAATTTGGTGATAGTTACAAAGAGGTGATGGACAGTGGAAAGGAACTCTGCAAATTTGGCGAATTGGAAAAACATACGCGATGGAACTGGAAATCAGAATTGGATTGCAAAGGCTATCTATTCAAAGAAAATACCCGAACGCGTCTCATCTTTCAATTCAGTGATGATGAGTTGGTGAAAATTTTTGTTGTTTCAAAAGACATAAAAGACTACTTTCTGATCCGAAATCCGGAATATAATTATCTGTTGCCATTAAAACCTTCAACGTTAAATCCAACATCAACCAATCTTGCGGATAAACTACTATTTAAAGATAAGGTTCACTATTTGGGAGATGAATATCGCTACACCACCTTTTTTCATAAGGGAGAATGGGAATGGGAATACCTGTATGAGAAAAAGGGAAATCAAAGAGATGATATTAGAAGAAAAGAGAAGCAGTTAGAGGAGGAGATGGAAGGAGGTGTGATAGGGTGGAGCAAGTTCAAATTTGATGAACCTGAGAGTGAAATAAAAATGAAACTGGAAGGGATGTGTTCATCTATTTCGGTTTTATCGGGAGGAGGAGTTGACCAGTTATTACAATGTAACGATTATGTGTTTTTAGATAAAAAAATTGCAGTTTTGTTTTTTTTTAAGGAATCCGGTTTAATGAAGATTGAATTGAAACTAACCGGCGAGTGGTATGATCTTTTGCTCGAATCATTAAAAAGAAAATATGGTTTCCCCTACCTGGAACTTGATAAAAATGACTATTATTATCGATCCATTGAGTTCCCGAAAGCCAATGTTATCCTGGCTTATAAATCAGGCGAGAATGGCAATGATTCGGTTTGGCTTTCACTAAAGTATGTCAAAGAGGGCTGCGAAGATGAGGATCAGGTTCAAATTCAAATGCGACAGAAAGGGAAAACAAAACCGGAAGAGTTGAAAAAGACAAAAACCGAAAGAGTGTTGGACAGCATTTGAATTTATGGAAAAAGACTTGATATTATTAATGAATGCATTAGTGGTCGAAATTCTCTCATCTGCGGTATATTTCCTTCTCTACTGATTAACACCCTGTTGGACAAGAGGAGTATAATCCTTTTTGTCTGGGGGTCCATCCACAAGGAGGTGCCAGTAAATCCCAAATGACCGATACTACCATCTGGCATAAGGCTACTGCAGCTCCAGTAATCTGCTTTTCCGAGTTTTATGTCCCACCCCAGAGATCTTGGAATTAAGGTGGGGGGATTGTGATTTCTGAACATCTTACCGACCAGATCTTTTGGTAGGATTCTGACACCATCCAGTTCCCCACCTGACAGCAGAGCCAAACAAAATCGATGAATATTTTGTGCAGTTCCGAATAAACCGGAATTCCCTCCCTCACCATTGAATAGTCCGGCGTTCTCATCATGCACGATGCCTGAAAGGTCTTTTTGTCTATGTGGACAAAAACCAGTGGGTACAATCTCAATATCAATATTATCTTCCAAAGGATTAAACGTTAAATATTCCAAACCCAGCGGATAATACAGGTTTTTAATACAATAGTTTTTTAGCGATTCTCCTGATATTCGTCGTACTATTTCTGCCAAAAGAATATATCCCAAACAACTATAAACAGTGCAAGTTCCCGGTTTATGGATAAGTGGAGTATTCATCAGCTTTTTCCACCCTGTCTCGGCATTGTATTCCGGTTCATATAGAGCCACCCAGTCCGGTAGTCCGGAAGTGTGTGTCATAAGATGCACCAGGTTAATCAGCCTTGAATTCTTATCTTTAAATTCGGGTATAAATTTTCCCAGCATATCGTCCAATTGCAGTTTTTTCCTGCTAATCAGATGAAGTATTGCACAGGTGGTCGCCAGGGGTTTGGTCAATGATGCCAGATCGAATAAAAAGTTTTTCCCGAGTGGTTTCTTTTTATCGCCCACCGCAGTATAGCCGTAGGCTTTATGAAAAAGAACCGAATCGTTATCAGCTACCAGAATTTCTATTCCAGGGAATATCTGTTTATCAATTGCTTCTGTTGCCAGATTGTCAATCTTAGGTGGGATCATGTTTGTTCATGAAAACAGGTTCAATAACTACCAAGGGGGATGAAAATTTATAGTAACTGTTTTTGTCATTCTATCCCAAACATTGTAGAATGGTAAACAACCACTAAAGCAATGACTAATTGATTGTGTACAAAATATCAATGGCAGGTTCTTTGCATTTATTGTCAAAAGAAATAGAAGCAAAAATCTTGAAACTCGAATGGAGATTTAGTAATGAAAAGCTTTTTTTTAGCAGCAGCTTTTATGCTATTCTTAGCTGGAACATCTTACGCTCAATGCCCGCCAAGGTCGCTTCCTCAGGGGACTTCAAACGCTCAGCGTTCACCGGACGCTCCTCAGATCTGTTTGGAATCATTTGAAATGTGCAACAACTGGGCAAGACATTATTGCTACCCCGGAAGCCATGAGCAAAAAGTGAATGAACTGTTGCGGCAAAAAAAAGAGCGGGGTGTAACAATTACTACTGCGATTATTAAGGCGGTAGCAAAGAGTACACTAAAATACCAATAGACTAATCCGGCATGTTTGATTGACAGGCTCTAATATGTGGAAGTTGTTAATCAAATATGATAAATTCTGCCAACAGAGCAACCCCTTCTATCATAAAAGTCAATGGCTCTTGCACAATTGCGATGGCTTGCCTGATATTTGACTAAATAATGGGCAGTTGTTCTAGCGGTGATCTAAGTCCCCCACTGTTTTGTCAGATTATCAAGTCATACGACCTAATTTGGATTTTTGGTCATCCAAGTGGTATCAGCTAATAGCTTTATCCAGGTGACTCAATTATAGCAAAATTAAACAGTCTTCCAATCAAAATACAGATTTGTGATGAAAGAAGATGAAATAAAATGGAACAAACGCTATTCATCCAGTAGATTTCCTCAAGAGCCTTCACAAATTGTAATCTCACACTATCAATTGGCCAGAGTTGGAAAAGCGTTGGATATTGCAGCGGGCAATTGCCGCAATTCGATTTTTCTGGCTGAAAAAGGTTTTCAGGTTGATGCTGTTGACATCTCTAAAACCGGATTAGAGTTGCAAGAGAACAAAGCAGGAGCAATCACCTTAATATGTCAGGATCTTGATACCTATCGTATCACTGAAAACAGCTATGATCTGATCATCAATATCAATTTTCTTGATAGACACCTGTTTCCCTGCATCAGGAAAGGACTAAAACCAGGTGGAACCTTAATATTTGAAACCTTTATGGATCCACGACTGGTTAATAGAGAGCTGGATGAGCGGAAACGGGGTCAATATCTGGATCGTAATGAACTGCTTCATTCTTTTCTCTGTTTTAACATTGTGTTTTATAAAGAAGAAAAGGTTACATTTATCAATGGGGACCCTATTAAAAAAGCAACCCTGGTGGCAATAAAAGAGCATTTTTAAATGGGATTCCCGCAATTCACAACTGGTCTAATCCACGAATTATGAAATATTGATCTTGTTATTCCATCAACATCGTAATATGTTTTAGTTAATATTTGGAGATATTGGCAAATATTGGTAGATTACTGCCAGGGAATCATTTTTGCCATTTGACCGCTAGTCTTGGAAAGCACATTAGTGCGTTTTGACATTTTGATCATCGATGAAATGGGAATCTTATGCAAAGCCTACATGGTATTTTCGAAAACGGGAAAATAAAACTATTACACCCACTACCAAAGAATCTTCCGGATTCTTCAAATGTTTTGGTGACCTTTGTAATTGATGACGGTGTATCAAAAAATGACAAGGTACAAAGTGCAGCAAAGGGAAAGCAGGAGAAAAGCGAGGAATATTACCAATCAATCAGGGAATTTGAGAGAGTGGAAGCCCGCGGTAATATCACCATCATTGACCAGGATGATCAGTTTGTTTTTCCGCTGAACGACTATTCCCAAGGTGGATTGAGTTTTATTTCGGATAGACTGTTTGGCGCAGGCCAATTGATTAGTTCGGGAATTACAGATCCGTCAAATCCGGAACTGGTTTTAATGGAGTTGAAGATGGAGGTTCGAGGGATCTTCAAAAACGATGACAAGTCATATAAAGTCGGTTGCATGTTTCTAGATCCCGTCGATGAAGATCTCTGGCACGGATTACTTCAATATCTAAGCTAAATCAGGGGGTTTTACGCATCCTCTTTCAGCTTCTCTTTTCTTGCTTCGATAACCACTTCCTGAATGTGTCTTGGGCAAGCCACATATCTATCAAATTCCATTGAAAAGGTCGCCTTCCCTTGTGTGAGTGACCTCATAATAGTTGAATAGCCAAACATTTCTGAAAGGGGAACCGTAACAGTGATGACTGTTATTTCATCCCTTACCTCGGTTTTTCCAATAACACCTCGTCGGGAACTCAGATCACCGATAATTGAACCCTGGTATTCGGAAGGTGTTTCGACTTCAACTTTCATTACTGGCTCCAGTAGTTGACATCCGGCTTTTCTAACCGCCTGTTTGATGGCTTGCCGTGCACAAATTCTGAATGCCATGTCGCTGGAATCCACGTCGTGATACTTACCGTCGACAAGGTTGACTTTTATTCCAACCATTGGAAAAGCTGCCAGCGGACCTTCGGCCATGACGTCCTTAAAACCCGCTTCACATGCCCCAATGTATTCTGACGGAATACTTCCCCCTTTAATCTGATTGTTGAATTCAAAGCTTTTTGCTTCCGGGTCATCGTAATTAACCGGTTCAATGCTCCCCATAACGCATGCATATTGACCTGATCCACCGGTTTGCTTTTTGTGAGTATAATCAAAAGAAGCTGTTTGGTTGATAGCTTCCCTGTAACTCACCTGGGGTGCACCAACTTCAATCGGCACCTTGTATTCGCGCATCATCCGTTCAACGTAAATTTCAAGATGTAGCTCTCCCATACCAGAAATGATGGTTTCTCCTGATTCCGGATCGGTTTGTACGCGGAAGGTGGGATCCTCTTTCATAAAACGGGACAACGCTTTGGACATGCGGTCAACAGCTGATGTATCCTTACAGGTAACAGCCAGGGAGATAACAGGTTGGGCTATAAACATTGATTCCAAGGATACGCTAATGTTTTCGTCACAAAAGGTGTCTCCGGAAGCGCAGTCAACTCCAATCATGGCGATAATATCACCTGCACTGGCCGATTCAATATTTGCCCTGGCGTCGGAATGCATACGAACCAATCGCCCCACACGAATTTTTTTCCCGGTTCTTGTATTATAGATGTTCATTCCTTTACGCATTGTTCCCTGATAAATTCTAACATGGGTCAGTTGACCGAACTGTTCATCAGTAATCTTAAACGCCATGCATACCAAAGGTTTATCCTTATCAGGAACAAGAGTAATAGTTTTAGATTCATCTTTAGCATCCCGTGCGATTGTCGGTTCTGCTGTCACGGGAGAAGGCAGGAAACGGCAAATAGCATCCAACAATGGTTGAACAGATTTATTCTTAAAGGCAGATCCCATATAAACAGGTGTTAATTTCAAACTTTTGACACCAGCCAGCACGGCATCGTATATCAATTGCTCACCAATTTCCCGTTCTTCCAGTAGATCTTCCATTAATTGATCGTTATACATGGAGACGCATTCCAGAAGGTCTGCTCTTTTTTCTTTAGCTAAATCAATCAGTTCTGGTGGGATCTCTTTCTCGACGATCAATTCGCCTTTTTTCCCATCATTATAAAGGGCTTTCATAGTGATCAGATCAACCACGCCGCAAAAATCGTCCTCAGAGCCAATGGGTATCTGCATGGCTACAGCATTGTGCCCCAGTTTTTCTTTTAGATCCCGGATGGCTTTAAAGGGATCGGCTCCCACTCTATCCATTTTGTTGATAAAAACCAATCTGGGAACACGATATCGCTTCATCTGCCTGTCAACGGTAATGGATTGAGACTGAACTCCGGCTACTGCGCACAGGATCATAATGGCGCTATCCAGAACACGTAAAGCTCTCTCTACTTCCACCGTAAAATCGACATGACCTGGTGTGTCAATAATATTTATCTTGTTATCTTTCCAGTAGACTGTCGTGGCAGCAGAAGTTATTGTAATCCCTTTCTCTTTTTCCAAGTCCATGAAATCCATGGTCGCGCCTGATCCACCTCCTCGGACTTCTTCTATTTTATGAATGACTCCTGAATAATATAGAATTCGTTCCGAAAGAGTGGTTTTTCCGCTGTCGATATGGGCAGAAATACCGATGTTTCTTGTCGCGCTGAGATTTTTCATTTTTTTCTGATATCCGTAGGATGATTTGAGGGTCTTGGATTGTTTTTAACTCGTTGGTTATAAACAAACCATTTTATGATGGAAGCAGAAAATTGTCCATAAATTTCTGTAAAATTCTGATTCTATATTGCTTTTTATGCAGGACTTCCTGCTGTTTTCAATTTCTTAATCCCTTTTCATTCAGGAATTATACACTAAAAAATCGGAAATGGTGATAAGAATGTTTTAAACGCCCGGAAGGAATTCGAGAGGAGCTACCTGATTTAGTTTTTTTAAGTCAAATAGTTTTTTCTGAAAGAGCATAAATCCCTGCTGATAATCAAAAGATAATTCATAATGGATATTTCTTAGGTATTCCAGACAGCTTTTCTCATCCGGAAAAATACCCCGATAACTCTCCAGGGCCATTTGTTGATAAAGATCAGACGATCTCTTTTTTGATTCCAGCAGCGCAAAATAGGTCTCAATAACCTGATTAGAATGGGTTTTAAAAATGTCTTTTCTACAAACCCATAAAGCAAAAACAAAAGGCAAACCGGTTTTTTCTTTCCATAGTTCAGAGAGATCATACACATAAGGATCACTTTTTGTGTAAAATCTACGGATCGCTTCATCGGCAATAAGCAATTCTCCGACAGCATTTGGATTCTTTTGTTGAGTAAATTCAACATCTAAGTCTTTTAAAAGGTATTGAATAAGGTGAACTGAAGTTAAAGAAAACTCAGTTAATTTAATAAGATCACCATTGAGTTGCTCAAGCGGTTTTTTTAAAAACAGGTAAATGGAACGCACCGGACCATCGGCTCCCACGGAAAGATTTGGAAAAATATAGTATTTTTGTGGGTTTCGAGCAAATTCAAATGAGGAGACAACGGAAACATCGATTTCACCTCGTTCCAGTTTTTTATTTAGTTCTGTAACTTTGCCTGTTGAAAAATCACAGGGAGTTTTAACAGTTCCCTTAATGATGCTGTAGTAGACTGGAAGAACGTTTAATACTTCAATCACTCCCAGTTTTAGTTTTTTTTCCATTTTTGGGCAGGATAATGGCGGATATTTTTACACAGCAATGTTATTGTTGCCTTCCGGATCTTAGTATTCAGGGTTGAATGTAACAGGATCTTAAAATTTTTTTACCCTTTTCTTATTTAAGTTAAAAGAAATATGACACACTGTAAACCTGGTATTAGAATCAGTCTGCTCTTGACGGGCAATGAGATTATGGCTGGCGATATTATAGACAGCAATTCAGCTTTTATTGCTCAACAATTGCTGACTCTTGGATTAAAAATCAACAAAAAAGTTACCATTGGTGACGAGATGGCATCAATAATTGACACCATCAATCTATTATCCAAAGAGAGTGATATTGTTATTATGAATGGGGGATTGGGAGCAACTGTTGATGATTTAACAGCGGAAGCGGTTGCATATGTGATCGGTGCAGAGTTAAAAGAGCATCCCCTGGCAATTGAAAACATAACAAAACGTTACGGGGCGGATTTTATTGGGCAGAATCCCGATTATTTAAACCACTTAAGAAAACAGGCTATCCTGCCAGAGGGAGTGGATGTTATTCCGAATCCTGTTGGGCTGGCAGTCGGATTTAAAGTTAACCATAACAACGCTGTGTTCTATTTTACACCTGGTGTTCCCAAAGAGATGAAAGCGATGATCATGGATAGTATTCTTCCTGACATCCAAAAAAAATTCGATCTTAAGCCCACATCCAAAATATCCAAATTCCAAGTCATCGGATTAGGAGAATCAAAAATGCAGCAGAAGATCACTCAAACATTCCCTACGAAAATCTGGGATGTTGTCGATCTTGGATTCAGGGCGAGTACCGGAGTTGTTGAGGTTAAGTTCTCCGTTACTGATGAAGATTCACTGCCAGCCCTGATTGAAGCAGAAGATCTTTTTCGAACAATTGCACCTGCGGAAACCATAGCAAAGGGAAAATCCATTCAACAATATATAATTGAGATATTGAGGGATAAAAGTAAAAATATTATTATTTTGGATGATTGTACGGGAGGTCGCCTCTTTCAATCGATGGATTCCGTTCCGGAATCTCAAGCGGTTTTAAAATTTGGGTTACAGGCAAATTCAGAAGAAATATTAGATGCTTTTCTCAATCTGTTTAAAAATGAGTATCATACCAACCCCTCTGAACTCAAAGGAATTTTTCATTCCGCAATCGAAGATCTAAGCAATACCTGTTTCCTTGCTGTGAGTAGCTGTTCAGATTCAAAGGATTTAAGTAAAACTGTAACCATTCACTGGGGTGAGAAAGGATGCTTGGAAAGCCGCAACATAGTGATAAAAAGAGATCGTGATACTATGCAACAGTGCGTGAGCGTGGTTGCCCTGGATATGCTGCGCAGGTATTTGCAGGATCTACCAAAAGATAACCCATATTACTTCGATGAACTAACAAGGAAAGAGCTGCGATAAAGTGATCAAATCAAATCTCATCTGGCGGTAAAATCCTTGACAAGCTTTTGATGAAAGGCAAAGAATAGGTCAGAATTTATGATACAAGACCGCGGAACAATATTTCTCGTAAATGAGTAGAAGAAGATGAATAAACTTACGATTGAAGATTTAGACGTCAAGGACAAAAGAGTTTTTCTACGTGTGGATTTTAATGTACCGCTTGATGAAAACCGGCAGGTTACAGATGATAATAGAATTCAGGCTGCTTTGCCGACAATTCAGTACCTGCTTAAGAATGGGGCTCGTTTAATTCTGGTATCCCATCTGGGAAGACCCAAGGGAGTTCCTTCGGAAGAATTCTCATTGAGGCCGGTGGCAGAAAAACTGGAAAAAATGCTTAATAAAAAGATCGTTTTTTCCCCAACAGTTGTTGGTCCAGTTGCCCAAACTGCCATTGACTGTTTAAACAGCGGTGATTGTTTATTGATGGAGAATATCCGATTTTTCCCGGAGGAGGAAAGAAACGATTCCCAGTTTTCCAAAGATCTGGCTTCATTGGCTGATATCTATGTTAATGATGCTTTTGGAACTGCCCACAGGGCTCATGCTTCGACGACAGGTATTGCCCGCTATTTTGAAGACGCAGCCTGCGGGTACTTGATGAAAAAAGAGTTGGATTTTTTGGGCAGGCTTATCGAAAAACCTGAACATCCCTTTTGTGCCATTGTCGGAGGGGCGAAGGTCAAAGATAAAATCGACGTGATTTCAAGTCTTTTGGATAAGGTTGACGACGTTTTGATTGGTGGTGGCATGGCGTACACTTTTTTAAAAGTGAAGGAATTTAACATAGGGAATTCGATTCTGGATCAGGAGCATATCGATTTGGTGAAGGAAACTTTTAAAAAAGCGGAAGCACTTGACAAAAGAATCCATCTCCCGGTCGATCATGTGATCACTGAATCCTTCAGCAACGAGGTTCCCGTTAAAAATGTTGAAGGCGATATCCCGGAAGGGTATATGGGGATGGATATCGGACCTAAAACAATTGAAAACTATCTGAAGGTGATCAATGGTTCCAAGATGATTTTCTGGAATGGCCCTATGGGGGTTTTTGAAATGAGTAATTTTAAAAACGGAACTTTTAGCATGGCCGTGGGAATGAGTGAAAGCCAGGCAATAACGGTTATTGGTGGTGGTGATTCTGTTGCGGCAGTCAACCAAGCCGGTGTTGCAGATAAGATGTCACATATCTCAACTGGTGGAGGGGCGTCTTTACGGTTTATACAGGGGAAGACACTTCCTGGAATAGAAGCTTTAGCGGAGAAGAAGTAACATGGCACGAAAAACGATAATTGCCGGCAATTGGAAAATGAACCTGTTGCCGGAAGAGGGTGAAATGCTAGTTGTATCCCTAAAAACCGCGTTTGAGAATAAAAAAAATCTTGAAGTGGTAGTTTTTCCTCCAATCGGGTTAATCCCTTTCGCAAGAGAATGGATTTACGATTCGGTGATCAGATATGGTGCTCAGAACTGTTGGCATGAAGTTTCAGGCCCCTATACGGGAGAAACATCCCCGGAATTGCTCAAATCACTTGGATGCAGCTACTGTCTGGTTGGACACTCGGAACGCAGAGAAATTTTTGAAGAATCAAACGAATTGGTTGGACGAAAATCACAAGCTTTGGTAGAAATGGGGATTATTCCAATAGTATGTGTGGGTGAGTCCCTTGCAGAAAGAGAAGCTGCGATTCATTTCGAGAAAATACAGCAACAGGTAGAATCGGTATTCGAAGCTGTGGAAAAGGAAAGCTGGATTCATTTGGTTTTTGCCTATGAACCTATTTGGGCAATCGGAACGGGAAAGACGGCCACACCGAAACAAGCCGAAGAGATTCATCAGTTTATCAGGAAGATAATAAGGCAGAAGTCAGGTGATGTCCTCGCGGACGCAATCAGTATCTTGTACGGTGGTAGTGCAAAACCTGGAAATGCTGAAGAATTGCTTGCTCAGGATAATATTGATGGATTATTGGTTGGTGGAGCCAGTCTGGTTGCGGAAGATTTTTCTAATATAATTAAAGCGTATTAAAACAGGTTAACATGAACACCTTACTCATTATTATTCACGTTATTGTTTGTCTGATCATCATTTTTATCGTACTACTCCAGGTTGGAAGAGGCGCCGAAGCAGGCGCTATGTTTGGTGGTTCTGGTCAGGCACAGACCCTGAGGGGGCAATCGACCTTTATGGGGAAATTCACCACGGCGATGGCAATTGCTTTTATGCTAACCTCATTCTTCTTAACATATGATACTTCGAATAAGGCAAAATCTTCTGTAACTGAGACAATAACTCAGGAGCAAGCCCAGCCGATATCCACCACTTCTGATAGCGCAGATCAGTAACGGATTTCAGGGATCTTCTTGGGATCTCAATATTATTAGGTAATTGGGCTTTTAGATTTGTGATATTACAGATGGAATTTTTCTAGAATGGCTGCCACAATTTTTTGAGCCGAGTTTCCTTTGTATAAGCGTTTTGCGTATTCTCCCATCTTCGATATTCTGTCAGGTTTTTCTATCAGACCTTGAATGGTCTCAAAAAGAAGATTGGCAGACAAATCCCTTTCTTCAATCATGATTGCTGCACCGGCATCAGACATGGTTTTTGCGTTCTCCTTTTGGTGATTCCCGCTTGATACTTCAATGGGGACGAGAATACTTGCTCTTCCCATGGCTATAATTTCGTTTATCATTGATCCGGCACGACATATCAGCAAGTGACTTTGCTTATAAAGAGCTGCCATGTCATCAACGAATTCGCTTATTTGTGCATCCAGGTCTGGATAGTTGGCATATTCCGATAAGACCCACTGGTAATCGTTTTTTCCTGTCTGGTGAATAATATGAATCTTTTGCGAGAGTTGACTCAAACGTTGTAGCGAGTCGACCATTGTTTTGTTTAGTATATGAGCGCCTTGGCTTCCGCCGATAATGGCAAAGGTAAACCTATCTGCCGGTGTTTCGGTAATCTCATCAATCGACTGGCTGATTACCTTCCTGATTGGGTTTCCGACAACAACGGGATTTTTGAAGAGGTGTTGGGATTGCGAAAAGGGAATAAACGCCAACTTGACATATTTGCCAAGCAGACGGTTTGTCATGCCCGGGAAGGCATTTTGCTCCTGAAGAACCGTTCTTTTTCTGAATAGAATTGACAAAGCCAGAATTGGACCCGATGCATAGCCACCAATGCCGATAACCAGATGGGGACGAAAAGACAGTAAGATCAGCAGGGATTTTAAAAAAGCGATTGGCAGTTTAAAGAGTGTGGCGATCTTTTTTTTTAATCCCACTCTATATAATCCGGAAACAGGAATTGTATAAAGTCCGTAGGGACTTGAGGGAATAATTTTGGTTTCAATTCCTCTTTTGGTTCCCACGAAACGGATCATACAATTTCGTTTCTCTGCGAATTCTTCTGCGATTGCCATTCCCGGGAAAAGGTGACCACCTGTACCACCGCCAGCGATTAGAATTCTAATAGGTTTTTTTTCGAGACTCATATTGTTTTGGTTGCTGTCGGGAATTGGCAATATTGATGAGAACACCAACAAGAAACATATTTAAAATCAACGAGCTACCACCATAACTGATAAATGGGAGTGGGATTCCCTTGGTGGGGAGTAATCCCATCACAACACCAATATGGAATACACTCTGAATGAAAATCAGGACAGTGATTCCAAAAGCCAGGTTTCGCCCAAAATCATCTTTTGATTTCAGAGCAATATCGAACCCCTTTAACATCAATAAAACCAACAGAGTCAATACAATTAAAATTCCTATGAATCCGGCTTCTTCAGCAAGAATGGCAAATATAAAATCTGTATGACTTTCCGGTAGAAAAAACAACTTCTGTCTTGAATCACCCAATCCCCTTCCGGTTATACCGCCAGTTCCAATGGCTGTTAAAGATCGAATGAGTTGGTATCCGGAATCCAAGGGGTCATCCCAAGGGTTAAGAAAACCAGTGATCCGTCTCATTCTATAATCTGTTGAAACCACTAGAAAAAAGCCAATTGTTGAAAGGGCGCCCAGGCTACCCATCATATATATCGGTTTTGCTCCTGCCACGAAAATCATCAGCAACAAGGTCATGCATATCAGCACCGCAGTTCCGAAATCGGGTTGTAGCAATAAGAGGTAGCTGAAAATCCCTAAAACAATAAAATTGGGTAACAATCCTCGAGAAAAAAGACCGATGACCTCCTTTCGCCTGTCAAGAAAGCTGGCAACCCATACAATCAGGGTAAATTTTAATAACTCTGACGGTTGAAAACTGAAACTGAAAAACCGTATCCATCGTCTTGCATTGCCAACTTGGACTCCAATCCCTGGTATTAAAACCAAAATCATCACCAGAATAGTAATCACCATTAAGAGAGGAATAAACTTTTTATAATGCTGATATGGAAAGAGTATAGCCAGTCGAATCGCTATGATTCCAATCAACGTGGCCAGTAGCTGTCGTTTTATGAAATAGAAGGGAGACCCGTAATATCGTTCTGCATATATGGCGCTTGATGAATAAATCATCAATATCCCAATGGATGTAAGCGCCAGGAGAATTAGCAGCAGATAGGGGGATGGTCTAAGCTGAATTTGGCGAAACCGGGTTAAAGCTGTCATGAAGGTTATTAACAGGAAAATTAGTTGAAAAAAGGGTCTACTGATCCTCTGTTGTTTCTTCATGCATCAGCTTTTCCACCATATCCGGAAGCTTTTCTTGAAGTGCGTTGTGAACCGTTTCTGAGATAACTCCTTCGATCATGGCACTCAATTTTTTCCTGAATCCGGGAGAAAGAGATGAAGGGAGTGCTTTTTTGGTGGTTTTTACAATCTGTGAATCTAAATCAGTAGTACTGTCGCCTGATTCAGACGATGGTTCTTCTTTCGGGGTCTCTAAATGCATATTATCATCGGAGACTATTCCAAAGACTTCATCTTCGCCAGGGAAACTCTCAAAATCCTCCTCGCTTTGCATGAGTTGAATATCATGCTTGTCTTCGGCAAAATCATCCTCAAAGGATGGGGTTTCCATTAGATCCTCATCTTCATCCAGAATTGGATGGAGGTCCGGCAAGTCTTCATCCATTGATGGGAGATCCATATTGTCCAGGGATTCCATGTCTGATGATTCATCATCTCGTTCGACCTTGACGGTTTCAATTCCTTCCATCAGATCAATCCTCTCGGGAGCCTCATCCATATTCTCTTCAAGATCTTCGTCTTCTTCAATGGATTCGTCTTCGTCGCCAGTTAAATCATTAATGTTAAAATCACTTATTTCAAAGATTTCCTGGGGGACTTCAATTGTTATCTCATCGGCGTCATCAATTGCACGTAAGCCATCCAGCGGAATTTCGTCTTCCGATTCGTCACTTTCCTGCACTAGATTGTCCGATTCGTCTTCAATGGGCAAGAAGTCAATATCTTCTATTGAACCTTCATCCGAATCATCTTCAGCCTGGCTGTCTGAGATTATAATCGGGATCTCCTCAATATCTGCCTCCTCTTCATCAACGGGTAAAAAGTCAATGTCTTCTATCTCCTCTTCCTCTCCCGATATCAAAAGATCTATGTCGGAAACATCATCCGCTTCTTCTCTGAAGCCTTCATCCGAACTTGTCTCTTCATCAACCTGAAGCAGATCCAGATCACTGTCTTCATCTTCTTCATCAGTCAAAAGTTCGATCTCTTCAAACGATTCATCCGATAAATCCTCCATCTCGGTATCATTATCGGAATCTTCGGTAAGCAGATCCAGATCATCCGAGTCTTCATCCTCGACACTAGCCTCAAGAAGGTCTTCCTCCTTATCGATCTCTGCCATTAAGTCAACATCTTCAAACATGTCATCTTCATCGACAGCTGAAAAACCACCTTCAGTATCATCCTCATGATCCAGAAGATCATCTTCATCCGAGAACGGTTCCGTTCCATCACCGGATTCGTCATCGTCTAGCAGGTTGATATTATCCAATTGATCTTCCCCGTCATCAAACAGAGCGTCTTCCTCATCTGCCAGCATTTCGATGTTGTCCATTTGATCGTCATCTTCGACATCCTTCATTAAGTCCAGTTCTTCACTGTCTTCGTCTGACAAGGCGCTATCATTTTGTTCCTCTTCGTACAAAGCTCCGTTTTCAAATGATTCCTGGACATCATCGTCTGCTAAAAGATCGCTATCCTCATCTTCCATTTCGTCATCGATATCAGCGAATAAGTCTTCATTCTCTCCGTCTGCCTCCTCCTCAAATTCATCAGTTGGGATGTCATACTTGGCTTTCATCACCTGTCTAAAACCGATCATCTCCTGAATAGTGGCGGAAGCGTCTTCCGAACCTGCTGCAGCTATCTCTTCAAGATCTATATCCAATTGATCATTTCTGCGTTTTTCCAGTTCTCCCTCTGTCAGTTCACACTCAATCGCTTCATCGTCATCCGATTCTTCAAACAGAACATGACCTTCATCAGAACTCTGCTCATCAAAATCGGTTTCATTTTCAAAATCAATTTCAATGTCCTCGGGCTCTGTTTGTTCGATTTCAACTGTTTCTTCATCCTCACTGCCAGCGAATTCCTGTTCGACAACCGAATAGTCTTCATCCTCTTCCTGATCGATGGCAAGATCGAACTGCTGAATATTTGTCTCTTCAAGAAGATCGTCATTGTCTTCCAGCTCTTCAAATATGACATCCTCTTCCTGGTCGTCAGATTCGCCCAATAAAGTGCTTTCAGTTGACTCTTCATCGGAGAATTCATCTTCTAAACCTTCGATGAATAACTCCTGCATTGGCTGATCATCCAGGAAGTCATCCTCTTCCGCTTCATCTCCATCGTAAAAATCCTCGATGATCTCCACATGAGGAATTACAATCTCATCTTTATGGACAGTAGCCGTTTCATCTATATCAAATTCAATGTCAATGGGGGCAAAATCCTCTTCCAGCTCAGCTGGTGAATGGTCTTTGACGAATTTTTCTTCATCAAAATCCTCAGAGATTGTTTCAACAACATTGCTTTTTATTGCTCGGGCCCGAAGCGGAATGACGGTAAGCTCCATAAAACCCAATTCATTTTTATCATCGGGTTCGTTTATTAAAGGAGATTGCACACGGGAGGAATCCGCCTCAAAAACTTCAATACTGCTTATTCCTTCACCAATTGAGTCAGGAATATCTGAAATATCTTCAAACTCGTCATCACCATCGTCAATACCCATAAAGTCGGACTCATCATCGATCTCTTCTATTTCGACCTCGATATTGTCGGTGTCGGATTCATCCAGATCCAGATCCAGATCATCATCCTCGTCCAGATCAACAAAGTCGTCTTCCTCTTCAATAAATTCAACCTGTTCAAAATCATCTGAATCATCCATTGTCATGAGTTCCGTTTCTTCCATGTCTTCGTCTGCAACGCTGTCTTCCGGAATCAATTGAAATGTTGGATCTAATTCTTCCTCAAGATTGTCGATAGCAACGAAGGGTTCTGTCTTGCCGGATATCAGTTCCAGTAATTCATCATCAATAACATTCAGGTTCTTCAGCTGGTCCTTTGTATTGCTTTTTCTTGCTTTTTCCTGCTCCCTTAAAATCGTGTCAATCTGTTTCTGAAGCGTTGCCATTTCAAATGGTTTTCTCAAATATCCCCTTACACCAATCGCTTGGAGTAGGTTTTCATCGAATTTATCCTTGGCGGAAGTGAGTAGCAGAATGGGGGTATTGGCGAAACCGGGGTAGGCCTTAATCTCTTTTACGGTTGCATAATCTCTCTTTTGATCCTGGTTACTAAGGAAAATGATGTCGGGATTAGTCTCTTTCGATTTACTTAAATAGTTATCAGGCTTTGATTCGTGTTCAATAGTCCAGTTTGAGAAATTTTCCGGAAGAGCTGATTCAAACAAATCATGAACCATCTGGCTTTCTTCTAGAACCAAAATAGTTTTATGCATGGAGAAACTCTCTACTCGTTAAAGTCGATGTCGATGATGAATGTTATAAATGGAACAGAATCGGTTGTTTAAGCTCCAATTATAAGTAATATTGACAAAAAATCAACTAACATTGCCATCATAATCATTTAAGATTACAAAATATTTATTAAATAATAATGTTTGTTTAAGGCAGGTTAGCTCTAAATGTCATTTTAATAAATTGGATATGGCAATTTTATTTTAACCGGGGGAACCCGCTTGCTCTTTTAATAACTGAAATAATGTAAGATTATATTATCGCTTGGGTTTGGTACGTAAATTAGCACGTAAAAGAAAATCACAGAAATTTGATATTTAATGTCAATGAACTCCTCGATATATCAAAAGAATAAAAACATGAGGATTTCGATTAAGCACCGAATAATTGATGTTGGGTTTTTTTTACTTTTTTCTTCTGTGCAATTTAACGGCTATCTGAAAAGTTTCAGATTTTAGTCGATTGAGGTTTTGGCAAAAAAAACTGATATTAAGTTTGAGTTTCCAACATTGAATCACGAATTTATCCTCAATTTAACATATAAACTGAACAGTTTTGAGTTCTTATATAATTTATTGAAATTTAAGACTATAGAAAGCTGATATGTTGTCATTCCGTGCTCGATACGGAATCCATAATTATTTCAAAACGCTGGATGCCG
>Ga0180009_10001930_pt1 | contig 24569 bp, 21 predicted proteins | sample OS_PC_MetaG_FD_123537 | JGI IMG/M metagenome (GOLD analysis project Ga0180009, IMG submission 123537) | Groundwater microbial communities from the Aspo Hard Rock Laboratory (HRL) deep subsurface site, Sweden - OS_PC_MetaG | ecosystem: Environmental > Aquatic > Deep subsurface > Groundwater...
CTGGCAGGGCGGCGAGCCGACCCTGCTCGGGGTCGATTTCTTCGAACGGGCGGTCGCGCTGCAAAAGCAGCATTGCCCCGAGGGCGTGAAGATCACCAACGCCTTCCAGACCAACGGCATTCTGCTCGACGACGACTGGGGCGCGTTCCTCGCTCGCGAGGGCTTTCTGATCGGGATCAGCATAGATGGCCCGCGCCAGATCCACGACAAGTACCGCCGCGACCGCGCCGGCAGGGGCACGTTCGACAAGGTGATGGCAGGGCTCGATGTGTTGCAGCGCCACAAGGTCGACTACAATATCCTGACCACCGTCCATCGCGAGAACGCCATCAGGGGCAAGGAAGTCTACAGCTTCCTCAAGACCCTCGGCACAAGACACATCCAGTTCATCCCGATCGTCGAACGGCGCTCTGTTGCAGGCGGCCTTGCGGCTGCGCCGCAGGTCGATACCGATCCTTCGAACGTCATTTCCGAATGGAGCGTGACGCCGCGCGCCTATGGCAAGTTCCTCATCGAGGTGTTCGATGTCTGGTACCGCAAGGACATCGGCCAGGTCTTCATCCAGTTCTTCGAGAACCAGGTGGGATTGTGGATGGGGCGTCCGGCGTCGCTCTGCGTCTTCGCCGAGACCTGCGGCAATGGCCTCGCCATGGAGCACAATGGCGACCTCTACACCTGCGACCACTTCGTTTATCCCGAGTTCAAGCTCGGCAACATCATGGAAACGCCGATCGGCGACCTGGCCTGGTCGGACGCGGCGGAGAAATTCGGCAATGACAAGCGCGACACGCTGACGGCGCAATGCCGGGCCTGCGCGTTCCGCTTCGCCTGCAATGGCGGCTGCCCCAAGCACCGCATTCTCACCTCCAGGGATGGCGAGCCGGGGCACAACTATTTCTGCGAAAGCTACACCATGTTCTTCCAGCATGCCGGCATGCGCCTGCGGAAACTGGCCGCGGCTTTGGCGCAAGTGTGACGCTCGCCTATCGGAACCCGGATGCCGTCAGGACACCGACGAACGTTCGATCCCGGAAGTTGGCTGAACGAGATTTCGGTGGTCATTCCGATTGCGAGCCCGCTGCGTTCCCTCAGTCGCTTATGGCCTCGGCCGGCCGGTACCCATGAAGCCGGCTGCGCAGCCGCTCCAGTCATGGGCGTTTCCGCGACCTTCCACTTCACCCATCGGCATGGGCGGCGTTGACGCGCCGTTTATGCCTGTCGCCGAACCGCGTATCGCGCGTTTACGTGGTTCGGGCTTAGTGAGAATGCTCCAGAACCCATGAGGAGCATTTCATGTTCGACGTCCTCTACATCCTTATGACGGCGGGCTTTTTCATCCTTGCCGCCGGTTCCGTTCGCCTCCTGGCTCGACTCTAGGAGGTCCCCTCATGGTTTTCGACCTGATCCTGGGCGGCGGCACAGCCCTCGTCTTGCTGGTGTATCTGGCTTTTGCGCTCGTGCGGCCCGAACGGTTTTGACGGGAGACGGCAATGGCAAGCGACATTGTGCAATTCATCCTCTATGGCGCCATCGTCATCCTCATGGCCTGGCCCCTCGGCCTCTACATGGCCAGGGTCTATGCCGGCGACCGGACCATCCTGGTGCCCGTTCTCGGTCCTGTCGAAACCGGTTTGATCCGGCTGTTTGGTGTCAAACGCGAGGACGCGGGGCAGCACTGGACGCAATATGCAAACGCGGTGCTGGCCTTCAGTCTCGTGTCCTGGGGCGTGCTCTATGCCATCCTGAGACTGCAGCACCTGCTGCCCTTCAATCCCGAAGGGCTTCCGGGGCTTTCGCCGGACCTCGCCTTCAACACCGCCGTCAGCTTCATGACCAACACCAACTGGCAGGCCTATGGCGGGGAAACGAGCCTGTCGTATTTCAGCCAGATGGCCGGGCTGACGACGCAGAATTTCGTTTCCGCTGCCGTCGGCATGTCGGTCGGCGTGGCGATCATTCGCGGCCTTTTCGCGCGCGAGCAAAAATCCCTCGGCAATTTCTGGGTCGATCTGGTGCGGACGGTACTCTACATCCTGCTGCCGCTGTCGATCATCGTCGGTCTCGCGCTCGTCTGGCAGGGCGTGCCGCAAAATCTCATGGCCTATGTCGAGGCCACAACGCTCGAGGGCGCGCAGCAATCGATCGCGCAGGGTCCCGTCGCTTCCCAGATCGCCATCAAGCAGCTGGGCACCAATGGCGGCGGTTTCTTCAATGCCAATTCCGCCGTTCCCTACGAGAACCCGACCCCGCTCTCGAATCTGATCGAGATGGTATCGATCCTTATCATCCCGGCCACCTTCTGCTTCATGTTCGGCAGAATGGTCAAGGATATGCGCCAGGGTTTGGCGATCTTTGCCACCATGTCGGTGCTGTTCGTAGCGGCGCTGGGGCTGACCTACGGCGCCGAAATTGAGGGCAATGCCCTGATCGACACCGCGACCATCGACCAGTCGGCCGGCAACATGGAAGGCAAGGAAGTCCGGTTCGGTGTCGGCAATTCCGCGCTCTGGGCGACGGCAACGACGGCCGCATCGAACGGCTCGGTCAACGCCATGCACGACAGCTTCACCCCGCTGGGTGGCCTGGCGCTGATGCTGCAGATGCAGGTCGGGGAGATCGTCTTCGGCGGCGTCGGGTCGGGCTTTTGCGGCATGCTCGCCTTTGTCGTCCTCACCGTTTTTCTTGCCGGGTTGATGGTCGGGCGCACCCCCGAATATCTCGGCAAGAAGATCGAGGCGCGCGAGGTCAAGCTGTCGGTCATCGCCTTCCTCGTCATGCCGTTGGGGGTCCTCGTGTTCGGCGCGCTCGCTGCGATCCTGCCGATCTCGCTGTCGTCCCTCCAGGACGCTGGCCCGCACGGGCTCTCGGAAATCCTTTACGCCTATTCCTCGGCGACGGGGAACAACGGGTCCGCCTTCGCGGGCTTTTCGGCCGGCGTGCCCTATCACAACACCGTGCTGGGCATCGCCATGCTTTTAGGCCGATTCGTGTTCATCGTGCCGTTGCTCGCAGTCGCTGGCGCGCTTGCCGCCAAGAAGACCGTGCCCGTCTCGGCCGGGACATTCCCGACGCACACCCCGCTTTTCGTCGTCCTTCTGACGGCGGTCATTCTCATCATTGGCGGGCTGACCTTCTTCCCCGTCCTGGCGCTTGGTCCCATCGCTGAACACTTCGCGATGGTCTCCGGCCAGACCTTCTAGGGATCTGCTTCAAATGCGGAAGAAACCCGATATCTCCTTGTTCGACGGGCGCGTAGCCGGGCCGGCCCTCCGGTCGGCCGCCGCCAAGCTCGACCCGCGCGTCATGATCCGGAACCCGGTGATGTTCGTCACCGAAATCGTGGCCTTGCTTTCGACGCTGCTTTTCCTGCGTGACCTCGTGACAGCAGGAGAGCACGTCGCCGTCGTCGGCCAGATTGCGGCATGGCTCTGGTTTACCGTCTATTTCGCCAATGTCGCAGAGGCCCTTGCCGAAGGGCGGGGCAAGGCACGCGCCGACAGCCTGCGCGGCATGCAGGCCGATACGCCCGCCAACAGGATTGCCTCGCTCGAGGACAAGCGGGGGGTCGCGGTCTCGAGCCGGTCGCTGGTGCTGGGCGATCTTGTGATGGTCCGCGCCGGCGAAATCGTGCCCGCCGACGGCGAGGTGCTCGAGGGCATTGCCTCGGTCGATGAATCCGCCATTACCGGTGAGTCTGCCGCCGTCATCCGCGAAGCGGGCGGCGACCGTTCCGCGGTGACCGGGGGCACGCGCGTCGTCTCGGACTGGATCAAGGTCAGGGTGACGGCCAGGACCGGCGAGAGCTTTCTTGATCGCATGATCGCCATGGTCGAGGGCGCCGAGCGCCAGAAAACTCCCAATGAAGTCGCGCTCAGCATCCTTCTGACTGGCCTGACCATCATCTTCGTCCTGGTTGTGGCCACGCTGGAACCATTCGTCATCTACTCGGGCGGCTTCGTGCCTGTGGCTTTCTTGCTCGCCTTGCTGGTAACGCTCATCCCCACGACCATTGGCGGGTTGCTGTCGGCCATCGGGATCGCGGGAATGGACCGGCTGGTCAAGGCCAATGTCGTGGCCAAGTCGGGTCGGGCCGTCGAAGCCGCGGGCGATGTCGACACCCTGTTGCTCGACAAGACCGGCACGATCACCTTCGGCGCCCGCATGGCCGATGCGTTTATTCCGGCTCCGGGCATTCGAGAGGCGGATCTGGCGGAGGCGGCATTTTTGGCATCGCTGACCGATGAGACACCCGAAGGGCGCTCCATCGTCGATTTTGCCCGCAAGCAGCTCGGTCGCGCCCATGACGGCACCGGTCCGATCGCCGAAGAGATCGTCTTCTCGGCAACAACGCGCCTATCCGGGGTCAATCTCAAGGACGGCACGGCGCTGCGCAAGGGTGCGACCGACGCCATTCTCAAATGGTGCGAAACGAGCGGTCCTCGCGACGTCATGGCCCATGTCGAACGCATCGCCAAAGCGGGCGGCACCCCGTTGCTCGTCGCCAGGGACAAGAAGGTGCTTGGAGTGGTCGGCCTCAAGGATATCGTCAAGCCCGGCATTCGCGAGCGTTTTGCCGAATTGCGGCGGATGGGCGTCCGTACGGTCATGATCACGGGCGACAACCCGCTCACCGCGGCCGCCATCGCCGCGGAGGCAGGGGTCGACGACTTCCTTGCCGAGGCAACGCCTGAGCGCAAGCTCGAACTGATCCGGACCGAACAGGCCGAAGGCAAGCTCGTCGCCATGTGCGGAGACGGCTCGAACGACGCCCCGGCCCTGGCACAGGCCGATGTCGGTGTCGCCATGAACACGGCCACGCCGGCTGCCAAGGAAGCGGGCAACCTGATCGATCTTGATTCCGATCCGACCAAGCTCATCGAGATCGTCATGGTCGGAAAGCAGTTGCTGATCAGCCGTGGAGCACTCACCACGTTCTCGATCGCCAATGATGTCGCCAAGTATTTCGCCATCCTGCCAGCCTTGTTCGTCGCCGCCTACCCGGCGCTTGGCGCGCTCAACATCATGGGCCTCGAGAGCCCTGCGAGCGCCATCCTGTCGGCCGTGATCTTCAATGCACTCATCATCATCGCACTCGTGCCGCTGGCGCTGCGCGGCGTCAGATATGTACCCACCACGGCCGCGAGTCTTTTGCGTCGCAATCTCGTGATTTTCGGGCTCGGCGGCCTTATTGTCCCCTTCATCGGGATCAAGGCAATCGATCTGGCGGTCACGGCCATCGGCATCGCATGAGGATAGACCCCATGATCTCTGAACTCAGACCTGCATTTGTCTCTGTGGCCATGTTCACCCTGCTGCTTGGAGTGGCCTATCCATTGGCAATGACCGGCGCGGCCCAGGCGCTCTTCCCCCATCAGGCGAATGGCAGCCTGATCGAGCAAGAGGGGGCGATCCTCGGCTCGACACTCATCGGACAGGCGTTTTCATCGGAAGACTATTTTCATTCGCGCCCGTCCGCGGTGAATTATGACGGCGCGGGAAACGGCGGCAGCAATCTGGGGCCGACCAGCGCCGCATTGATGGCGCGCATAGACGCCGATGTCGAACGCCTGCGGCCGAGCGGGCGGCGCATACCCGTCGACCTCGTGACGACCTCCGGAAGCGGGCTCGACCCGCATATCTCCCCGGCGGCAGCGCGGTATCAGGCCGAACGGGTGGCGGCAGCGCGGGAGGTCCCGATCGAGGAGGTGCTCAAACTCGTTCTGGCGGCCACGGAAGATCGTACCTTCGGCGTTCTGGGCGAGCCAAGGGTGAATGTGCTCCAGCTCAACCTGACCCTTGATGCCAAAGCTGGCCGTGCCGAAGCGGAATGAGCGACGAGCACCGACCCTCACCCGAAGCGCTGTTGGCCGAAGCAGTCAAGGAAGGTCGCGGCCGGCTGAAGATCTTTCTCGGCGCGGCTCCGGGGGTCGGCAAGACCTACGCCATGCTCGAAGCGGCGCGGCGCCGCAAGGCTGAAGGTATCGACGTGGTCGCCGGCGTGGTCGAGACGCATGGACGATCCGAGACCCAACGCCTTTTGGCCGGGCTGGAGGTGCTGCCTCCGGCTCACTTGCCATATGGGGGGCGCATCCTCACCGAGATGAATCTCGACGGATTGCTCGCAAGACGGCCGCAACTCGCGCTCGTGGACGAACTCGCCCACACCAATGTCACCGGAAGCCGCCACCCGAAACGCTGGCAGGACGTCGAGGAACTTCTGGCTGTGGGGGTCGACGTTTATGCCACGCTCAACATCCAGCACCTCGAAAGCCTAAACGACGTCATCGAGCGCATCTCGCGCGTCCGCGTCCGCGAGACGCTTCCGGACAGCGTCCTGGAAATGGCCGATGAGATCGAACTCATCGATCTGCCGCCCGAGGAACTGATCGAGCGGCTGCGGCAGGGCAAGGTCTATGTCCGCGATCAGATCGCCCGCGCCATCACGAATTTCTTCTCCAAAGGCAACCTGACCGCGCTGCGCGAGCTCGCCATGCGCGTGGCGGCCGACCGGGTCGATGCACAGATGATGGTGCATATGCGCGCGCATGCCATCGCCGGGCCCTGGCCGACCCAGGAACGCATTCTCGTCTGCATCAGCGAGTCTTTGTCGGCAGGAACCCTGGTGAGGAGCGCCAGGAGGATGGCGGATCGGGCCCGAGTCCCCTGGATCGCCGTAAACGTTTCGACACCGGCCCGCGAGCACCTGTCCGACGCTGCCAAGGACGCGATCGCGGATGCGCTGAGGCTGGCGCAATCGCTCGGGGCGGAAGTCATCACGCTCAATGCCGAGTCCGATGTTGCCGACGAGATTCTCGAACTGGCCCAGAAGCGCAATGTCAGCCGCATCGTGGTCGGCCGGGCCCGGCCACGCTTGTGGTTCTCGCACCTCGGGCGCGAGAGCGTCGCCGAAGAACTGATCCGCAAGGCCTCCGGATTCGAGGTCACCATCGTCTCGGGCGAACAGCAAGATGGCGCAGTTTTGCCCCCATCATTCGGTTTCGCTCGCCCTGAGCGCAATCCGAGGAGTTATTTGTGGGCGACCGGTGCGGTAACAGCGGCGGGCATCATCTCGATCCTGGTCAACCAGATTTTCCCGGTCGAAAGCTTGTCGCTGTTCTTTCTGCTCGCTGTACTCACGGTCGCGGCCCGGCTCGGCCTGTGGCCATCTGTCTATGCCAGCATCCTGTCTTTTCTGGCCTACAATTTCTTTCTCACCGAGCCCTATTTCACCTTCCATGTCGCCAACCGTGGCGTGATCCTGACGCTCTTCCTGTTCCTCGCCACCGCCATCGTCACCGGCAATCTGGCGGCGCGGCTCAGGGACCAGGCCAACACGCAAAGAGCGATCGCCCGCCGGACGTCGAATCTCTTCGAGTTCTCGAGAAAGGTGGCGGCCGCCGCCGGACGTGACGATGTCGTTTGGGCGGCAGTCCACCATGTCGCGGCAACCCTGCAATGCGCGTCGATTCTCCTGATGCCGAATTCGGCCGGGGCGCTCGAAGTCGTGGGCGGTTATCCGCCCGAGGACAGCCTCGAAACCCGTGACCAGGGTGCTGCGGACTGGGCTTGGCAGCATCAGGAAGCGGCAGGCTGGGGTTCCGCTACCCTGCCGGCTTCGCAGTGGCTGTTTCTGCCCATTGTCGCGCGCGAAACCAGGCTCGGAGTCCTCGGGGTGCATTTTGAACGTCAACGCGCCATGGATCCCGAGAGCCGACGTGTGCTCGACGCCCTTGTCGACCAGATCGCATTGGCGCTGGAGCGGACCGCGCTGGCCCTCGACATGGAGGAAGCGCGTCTGTTGACCGAGACCGAAAGCCTGCGGGCGGCCCTTCTGTCGTCGATCAGCCATGATCTGCGCACGCCGCTGGTGTCGATCATCGGCGCCGCCTCGACCCTTCTGGAGTCGGATGCGGTCCTTGGAACCGATGGTCGCCACGTCCTGGCCGAAACGGTTAGGGACGAAGGCGAACGATTGAACCGCTACGTGCAGAATCTTCTCGACATGACCCGCCTCGGCTATGGCGCGCTCAAGATCAAGCGACAGCCGATCGACCTGCGGGAACTCGCCGGGCGCGCCGAAGCCAGGCTGGCCTCGGTACTTGCCGGGCGCTCCGTCGCAAAAAGCCTGCCGCCCGCACTTCCTGACGCCGCCGGCGATCCCGTCCTCATTGAGCAGGTCCTCGTCAATATCCTCGACAATGCCGCCAAATACTCCCCCCCGTCGGCTCCGATCGCCATATCGGCGCGAGAAGAACGCGGTGCCATCGCATTGACGATCGCCGACAGTGGCCCGGGAATATCGCGCGAGGATCGCGACAATATCTTCGACATGTTCTATCGGGCCCGCGCCGGAGATGGACAGCCGACGGGCACCGGCCTTGGACTGGCGATCTCCAAGGGGATCGTGGAAGCTCACGGCGGATCCATTCGGGCTTTGCAGACGTCGTCGATGGGCACTGGCACGGTTATCGAGATCATCCTTCCGGTATACGTTGACCCTGTTCGTGTGACGGAAGGAGAGTGAATGGGCGGTGAGCGCATCCTCATCATCGATGACGAGCCGCCGATCCGGAAGTTCCTGCGGGTGGCTCTGGAGGCACAGGGGTATGAGGTCGAAGAGGCTGCAACAGGACGGCAGGGGATCAGGACGGCTGCGACTGCGGCTCCGGACGTCATCATCATCGATCTCGGCCTGCCGGACATGGACGGAAAGGATGTGGTTGCCTCCGTCCGGGAATGGTCGCAGCTTCCCATCCTCGTCCTGTCGGTTCGCGATCAGGAAGGCGAAAAGATCGGCGCCCTCGACTGCGGTGCCAACGATTATGTGACCAAGCCTTTCGGTGTGGGTGAATTGCTGGCGCGCTTGCGGGCCTTGTTGCGCGCGTCCTCCAGTCAGTTCGGCGACGAGGCCGGTCCGAAGCTGGTACGAGGACCCCTGTCCATCGATCTTGCCGCCCACCTGGTCACGCTCGACGATCGCCCGATCCAGCTCACCCGGCGGGAATACGAGCTGCTGGTTCTCCTCGCTCGGCACGCGGGGCGCCTGCTCACGCACAAGCAATTGCTGCACGAGATCTGGGGTCCTGCCCATGAACAGGACGCCCAATATCTCCGGGTCTTCATCGGCCGCCTCCGGCAAAAGCTCGGCGACGATCCGGCCGCGCCGAAATTCATCGTCACCGAGCCCGGTGTCGGTTACCGATTTGCACAGTTCTGAAGACAATGGACCGCGGCACCGGTGGGCCAGCGCACACCAGTCCACCCGAATCCGATCGGGTCGACCGGAGCCGCGCACTGTCGGCTTGCCTTCGACGCCATCTGAGAGCCGGCAGGCGCCTTCCGGTCCTGTTTCGTCATTCAGGCGCGTTACCCGAACTTGCCGTGACAGTCACGAGCGTCTCCATGGCGCAGTTGAATTGTCCGTACATTTTTATGATATAGATGTTCGCAGTTTTATTCTGAATGGCGCGCCAATACCGACACCACTCCGATCAAAACAGCGAACTCATTTGCGCGGAAGTCGGTTCATCGCCAATCGGCGATCTGAGTTTCTGGCCGTCCGGATGGCGGAAACGCGCCAAAGTTTGGTCGTTGTCGCGAGCTCATCCAACGCGCCAAAGCCGCCATTGCCGGCATTGTCAGCCAATCACGATTCAATAGGCGGGTTCTGCCGATCGAAATGGAGAACCCAGCGGAACCGGTTGGTCAGTGCCGCCGGGTGCGAATCGTCGGCTCATGCTCAGCCGGCGATCCAGTCGCGTCCGTTCGGATAGATGAACGCCTTGCAGTTGGTGCGCTGACGGCAGCTCTCAAAGGCCTTGTCCCAGTCTTCAAGGGCGTAGTGACCGGTCAGAAGAGCATCGAGATTGAACTTGCCCGACTTGATCAGCTCGATTGCCCTCAGCCAGGTTTCGCGCCCGTTCCAGCTCCAGGACCCCTGGATGGAAAGCTGGTGCAGCGACAGGGCATCCGGGGTGAAGGTGATCGGTTCGCCCCACAGGCTGATGACCGAGACCTTGCCGTTGCCGCCGCGCCCTTCCTTGGAGCGTTTGGCGCTGTTGAGCCCGTGGGCGAACCCTTCGGCGGTGGCCGAAGCTTCGAGGACGAAGTCGGCGCCGTGGCCATTGGTCAGGTCGAGAATGGCCTCGACCGGGTTCTCCTCAGAGTAAAGGATGTGATCGACGCCGATTTCGCGGGCGATGTCCAACCGCATGTCGTCGATACCCTTGAGCCCGATAACGGCCACTTCGCGCGCGCCGGACAGCTTGGCGAATTGAGCGCCCATCAGGCCCATCGGACCGGGACCGACGATAACAACAAAGTCGCCGAGATCGACATGGTTGCGCTCGACCATGGAATGGATGGTGGCAACCATCGGTTCGGTGAAGCAGATGTGGTCGAGCGGGAAATTCTCCGGGTAAACGAAGACCTGGGCTTCCGGCACCGACATGTGCGAGGCAAAGGCGCCGTCGCGGGTCACGCCGAGCCAGCCCGTGCGGGTTTCGATGTCGGCGGCGATCCGGTCGCCGACCTTGACGTGCTTGACCTTGGGGCCGACCGCCTCGACGATGCCGGCGAATTCGTGGCCAAGCGTCACCGGCGCCTCGTAGAAGTGCCGGTTCTTCTCGATGAGGATGTCGGAACCGCAAATGCCCGCCGCGTAGACCTTCATCAGGACCTCGTCGGATTCGAATTCGGGCATGGGACGATCCTCGAGGCCAAGATTGCCCACCCCGGGCGCCAGTTTTCTCAGTGAAAGCATACCGCTTGTCCTTTCGGCAGGGATGACCGGAGCGGTGCGTTCCCGGGAGGAGGAACGCATGCCCTTTGGTTGGGACGGGCGCCAGCTGCAAATGACCGGCGCCCGCAGAGGGGCTTATGAGGTTGAGGACCTGGACTAGAGGTCCGCGGCCATCAAAAGGATGGTGTCGACCTGGATGTCGGGATCGACGGTCGCGCCATTGATCATCTCGAGTGCGACGGAAACGGCCTTGGCGGCCTGGGCATCCTGGTTCTGGTAGACCGTCGCCAGGGCCTTGCCGTCCTTGATGTTGGCCTTGGCCTGGTCCTCGGCGTCGATCGAGGCGATGACGACCTTACCTTCCTTGCCGGCGGCGGCAACGGCCTGGATGACACCGAACGACATCATGTCATTGGCCGCGAATACGCCATTGATGTCCGGGTTAGCCTGGATGATGTTGGTCATGACATTGAGCGCTTCCTCGGCCTGCCAGTTGGCGGTCTGGGAGGCGATGATCTCGATGCCGGGCGCTTCGGCGAAAGCCTTTTCAGCGCCGCGCTTGCGGGCCTGGGCGTTGTCGGCGCCGCGAATGCCTTCAAGGATCGCGACCTTGCCGGTGCCGCCGAGCTTGTCGACGATGGCCTTGGCGGCGTTGTAGGCCGAGACCTCGTCATTGACGCCAACATAGGGGACTTCGATGCCGGCGGCCTTCATGGTATCTGCATCCAGCCGGTTGTCGACATTGACAACCTTGATGCCGGCCTTCATGGCGCGGGCGACGACCGGGACGAGCGCCTTGGAATCGATCGGGGCGATGACGATGGCGTCGACGCTTTGAGAGATGAAGTCCTCGACAATGCCCATCTGCTGCTCGACCGCTGTCTGACTCGCCGCCGCGGATGTCTTAAGCTCGACGCCGAGCTTTGCGGCTTCGGCTTCGGCACCGGCGAGCATGACGTTGAAGTAGGGGTTGATCTCCTTGACGACGTAGGCAATCACCGGCTTGTCTGCGGCCATTGCCGGTACGGACAGGAGAATGGCCGCGGCCGCTCCCAGAAACAATCTTCTATGCATCTCTTCCTCCTTGGTTGTGGCTGCGTCCCTTCAGGGCGGTGCAGCTTTTCCGGTCCCGCGTCAGGCGCGGGCCGAATCTCTCAGTTTGTCCAGGAACACCGCGGCCACGATGATCGAGCCGATGGCGAGAAGCTGGACGTTAGGGCTGACGTTCAGCAGGTTCAGCCCATTGCGGATGATGCCGACGAGCAGCGCGCCCAGAAGCGTGTTGGCCACCTTGCCCTCGCCGCCGAAAATCGATGTGCCGCCGATGATGACTGCCGCGATGGCGTCGAGTTCGTAGCCGAACCCGGCGACCGGCTGGGCGACGTTGAGGCGCCCCAGAAGCGCGATCGAGGCGATGCCGCAAGCGAGCCCGGATATGGCGTAAACGCTCATCTCGACGCGCGCGGCATTGACGCCGGAGAGCCTCAGGGCGACACGGTTGCCGCCAAGTGCGTAGACGTAGCGTCCGAAGATGGTCCTGCCCAGAACCCATGCGGCAAAGGCAACGATGACAAGCGAAGCGATGATCAGCATCGGAATGCCCCCGACGCGCCCGTCGCCCAAAAAGGTCAGCCCGTCGGGAAAGACCGAGATGGTCTGGTTGTCGGAAACGATGTAGGCCCCGCCGCGCGCCATGCTCATCATGCCGAGCGTCATGATGAAGGCCGGCACGCGGGCCCGCGCCACCATAACGCCGTTGACGAGCCCGGTCAGCGTGCCTGTCAGGAGCGCCAGCAGCATCGGCAGGCCGATGACAATCGGCCACTGGAAGACGCCGAACTCCATCGGCGCTAGCGCCTTGTGCACCACAGCCATGACGACGATGGCGAGTGCGACGATGGCGCCGACCGACAGGTCAATGCCGCCGGTCAGGATGACGAAGGTCATGCCGACGCCAATGATCGTGGTGATGGCCACCTGCAGCAGGATGTTGGTGAGGTTGTTGACCGTCAGGAAATGCGGCGACAGGACCGACAGAACGGCCACCGATACCACCAGAATACCGATGATCCCGGCCCGTGCGATGAAGCCCCTAAACATGTGCGCCTCCCAACATCAACTCCATCACTTCGGCCTGACGCGCGGTACGCGCCACGGCGACTTCGCCGGTGATCCGGCCTTCCGACATGGCAAGAATGCGATCGCTGACCTGGATGAGCTCTGGCAGGTCCGAACTGACCACGATGATCGAGGTGCCCTTTTCCGCCAGGTCGCGGATCAGCGCGTGGATTTCGGTGCGGGCGTAGACGTCGATGCCGCGCGTTGGCTCGTCGAAAATGAGAATCCGGCAGCCGGTTTCGAGCCATTTGGCGACGACGACCTTTTGCTGGTTGCCGCCAGAGAGCTGCCCGGCCTGTTTGTCGAGGCTGGGGGTAGCGATCGACAGGCGCTCGCGGTAAATCTTGGCAACGGCGCGTTCGCGGCGGCGGTCGACCACCGGCCCGCTTGACAGCTTGGGCAGGCTGGCGAGCGAGATGTTCCAGTCAATCGGCTGCTTGAGGACAAGGCCCTCGCCCTTGCGGTCCTCGCTGAGATAGCCGATCCCAAATTGCACCGCGTCGCGCGGGCTGGAGATGTGGGCCGGCTTGCCATCGAGAAGGATCTCTCCCGACTGCCGGGGCAGGGCACCGAAGATCATCTTCATCAGTTCGGTGCGCCCGGCACCCACCAGCCCGGCAAAACCGAGGATTTCGCCGCGCTTGAGCGCGAAGCTCGCATCCTTGACGCCGCTGCCGCTCAAGTCGTTGACCGAGAGGGCGATATCGCTGGTGGCGACACTGCGCGGCGACGCCAGCATGTCCCCTATTGAGCGGCCCACCATCAGTTCGACGATACGCTCGGTCGAGGCGTCGCTTGCCGCGAGCTCGCCGACCTTCTTGCCGTCTCGCATCACCGTTACCCGGTCTGCGATCTCGGCAATCTCTTGCAGCCGGTGCGAGATGTAGACAAAACCGGTGCCACGCGCCTTGAGCTCGCGGATGATGCGAAACAGTTCCTGCGCTTCGCGCTCGGAGATCGAGGCAGTCGGCTCGTCGAGTATGAGGATGCGGGCATCCAGTACCAATGCTTTGGCGATCTCGACCATCTGGGCCTCGGCGGTCGACAGACTGCGGACGCGTGCGCCCGGATCGATTGCGACTCCGAGCCGGCCGAGGACGGCTCTCGCCGACTCGCAAGCTTTGGGGTGGTCGACCATGAAACGGCCGCGGCGCGGCTCAGTGCCGAGATGAATGTTCTCCTCCACTGTCATCGCAGGGACGAGGCATTGTTCCTGGTGGATGGTGGCGATCCGCAACGCCTTGGCGCGGGCGGGGCTGGTGATGGTCACCGGCGCGCTATCGATCTCGATTTCACCCTCATATTCGGAAAACGAGCCGCTCAAGATGTTGATGAAGGTCGACTTGCCGGCGCCATTCTCCCCGAGCAGGCAATGCACCTCGCCGGGACGGATGTCGAAATCGAAGTCGTCCAGCGCCCGGACGCCGGGAAAGCTCTTGCCAAGCTTGCGCGTGACAATGCCGTTGGTCTGCGACATCGTTCCTCCTTTTCGCCAGATCTCTGCCTGGTGCGAGCCTGGGTATATCAAAATTTCTAGTTATCTGTCTAGCAACATTCTAGTTGCTCGCCGCTGAAGGATCACTCCGCCAGGCCGGACCGCTATCAACGGCGCTAAAGCGCGCATAGGCAGGCTCTGGGCAGCGTTGCTCGGCCAGCTCGTGCCGACACGGCGAAAAGGTCGCAGCTTGCGCGCTTCGAAATTGCCATGGTCACCTCGATGGCTTATAGCGGTTTACTGGTAAATTTTATCACCACTGGGACATGACGCATGACAATCACGCGAATTGCGGAGCTTGCCGGGGTTTCCACTTCGGCAGTGTCCATCGCGCTCAACAACAAGAGCGGCGTCAGCCAGGAGACGCGGGACAAGATCCTGAGGATCGCGCGGGAGATCGGCTACAAGCACCATGGTTTGATGCAGCAACACGGCAGCCTTGTCGTGCGCATTCTGGGATTCGTCGACGAGCTGATGGGCGAGGACATGTCGCGCAGCCCGTTCTTTTTCAAGCTGGTCAGCGATGTCGAGCGCGAGGCGCGGGCTGCCGGTTTCGATTGCATGTTCTCGACCGCCCCGGTGTCAGAGGCGGCAAAGCGGATTGATCGGCTGGCTGCGGATGACCAGGGCCCGGGCACGCTCTTGCTCGGTACGAATCTTTCCGACGATTTGCTGGTGGCGCTCGGCCGCGGGCCGGGACGCATCGTCGTGCTCGATACGCTTGCCATCGGCGCACCCGTCGACTCGGTCGTCATGAACAACCGCCAGGGCATGGCGGCTGCGACGCGCAAGCTCATCGATCTCGGTCACACCCGCATCGGCTATTGCTATGGCAAGACCCGCATTTCCAATTTTCTCGAACGCGAGAGCGGGTTCCACGACGAATTGCGCCGGGCCGGATTGCAGGCCGCCGAGCACGACCGCGTGCCGGTCAGTTCCGACATCAACACCGCCCAGCACGAACTTGCCAGATGGCTCGCGCGGCGCAGCACACCGCTGCCGACGGCGCTCGTCTGCGAGAACGACTACATGGCCATTGGTGCCCTGCGCGCCATCGCGGCGGCCGGGCATTCTGTGCCAGGCGACATTTCGGTGACCGGTTTCGACGATATCGCCGAGAGCGCCGTGACGACGCCCGACCTGACGACGGTGAACGTCTCGACCCGCGAGATCGCCCGTGCCGCTATCGCCCGGCTGCTTGACGGTTCCCGCACACACGATGCATTGCCGATCAAGCAGATCATCGACACGCGGCTCATCGTCAGGGGATCGACAGCGGCGCCGGCAAAGCACTGATTTCCCATCAAGCCATACGAGCACTTTCGCGCTGCAACCATCGGCAGCCGGCCTAAGCGACCTCTCCTGCGCACTTGTCTGCAATCGCCTTTGTCGTCGCCAGAAGCCGCCGGTCCGTTCCCGGCCCCGAAATTGACGGATTGGTTCCGACGACGGCAGTCAGTCGGCAACGCGCCAACACCGGACATGCAAGCGGCGAGTGAGCTTGCGCGCTACGGTCCGCCGTTTCGTCTGCGTTGCGACCCATTGCCGGCAGAAGGTTTTCGCCGAACGGTTTGGCGAGGACGTGCTGGCGCCATGGGCGCGCCGAACGGCGCGGCTGGAATGCCTGGTTCATCACCTCGGTCTTGCTTGGGCGGTCGCCCTGCGGCGAGTTTCGCCCGGCGGCTGATGCCGCCGGTCAGCGATGACACGTTGCTACGCCTGGTCCGCCGTCGCGCCCGATTGCCAACCGAACCGTTGAGCGTCGTCGGCATCGATGTTTGGGCGTATCGGCGCAAATGTCGCCACGGCACCCGTTTGCGATCTCGAACGGCGCCGGGTCGTCAAGCTTCTGGCGGATCGGTTACCGAGGCGCTAGGCGCTTTTCGGGCGCGGTTGTGCCGTGGGCTGGTCGAAGCCCTCAACCAGTTTGCGCGCCGATTTGAGAGCCTGGTATAGCTCTCCCTGCACAAGGTGGAAGTTGGTCGCGGCGATGAGCTTCGCCATTTCTGCGTTTTCGTTTCCTAGTCTGTGCGCCAGCGCAAAATATTCCGCATGAAAGGCGGCCAAGTCCTGCGCCAGAAACATCTGCTGGATGACATATTGCAGCCGGGCGGCGACGTGATCGGCAGGAGGTTCGGAAATTCTTTCGCTCGACCGCAATATGGGCGCATCGCCGTCGATCGCCAGAGTGACTTTTCCTTCAGACAACACAGTGACGCTGGTTGTGCCGATATAGACCGCCTCGCGCGGCTTGAGGTTGATCTTGAGCGTCATGGTCGGCCCCATACGCCGACAAGAAGGCAAAGGGTCCCGGTCACAGATAGCTCTGCAGGCTGATCGACATGACCTTGGCGAGCGCCGCATAGGACGCCTCCAGCTGGGTCTGATAGGTGGTCAGCCTCACTGTGATCTCGGCCACGTCCACATCCTTGATCTCGCTGATGCTGGCCGACAGCATGGCCTTATAGTCCGATTGCCAGGCCGCCATGCGTTCGAGTGACGAGCTGCTTGCCGAAATTCCGCTTTGCAGCGCTATGGTGTCGTCGAGTGCCGACTCAAGCAGTGAATAGGCTGTCTCAAGCCGGTCGCTGTCGGGCGTTTCCGTCGCGCCGGCAATGATTCCAAAGGCGCGGATGGCCTGCTCGAATGCCGAATCGCTGGCGCCGATCCCGTAGGTCAGCGTCATTTCCGACGATGCCCTGACCGAGGCGAGCAGGGTGTCGCCATCGTAATAGCTGGTCGATTCTGTGTCCGCATCCGCAACATAGCCGTCGAGATCGACCGGCGCGGTCTCGGTCAGGCTGCCGCTGAACAAATAGCGTCCCTCGAACTTGGAATTCAGGGTCGACGCCAGTTCCTCAAGATAGCTCTGGGCCGTCGCAACCAGGGCAGAATTGGTGTCCTCGTCGCCGTCGGCGCTGAGTGCCGCGGAAATCTGGGTGCGGAAGTCGGTCAGCATGTCGGTGACGTTTCCGAGCACGGAATACATGGCATCGATCCGGTCGCTGGCTTCCGAGATGGCGGTCGCGTAGGCGCTGGCGCGTTTCAGCGAGGTTTCGAGATTGATCAGCGTGCCGCTTTGCGTGCCGAGCCCGCCATAATCGCTCGACTTGACGCCGCTGGCCTCCCGCAATTGCATTTCGGTCATCCGGGATTGAAGCCGCATGGAGGCGTCGAGCAGCCGGTTGGATGTGGCGAAAGTGGCAACGCGCATGCTCATTTGTTCCTCCCGTCAGGCCGATTGGGCGGCGCTGAGAAGCGCGTCGAACATCGCATTCAGCACTTCGAAAAGCTGGGCGGAGGCAGAGTAGAGCTGCTGGTATTCTGTCAGGTTTGCGGTCTCCTCATCGATGTTCACCCCGGTTTCGGACAGGAAGGCATCCGACAGAGAACCGTAGGCGCTTTGCGCGGTTTCGAGGCCTGTTTCGGCGCCTGACGCGCGGCTCGCCACATCCGCGACGATCTTGGCGGCATATTCGGCGAGGCTTGTCGAGGTTGCGCCCAACGCGCCCGCGGCGGCAAAGGATTGATCCTCGCTGAGGGCATCGGTCAGGCTCCGGACAAAGTCCTGCGAATAGGAGACGACCTGGGTGCCGGCCGTCAGGGACGCCGCGGCGCTCAGCGTCGCCGTGCTCAAGCCATTGGAGGCAACGCTCTCGGCGACCGCGATGTCGGCGGCGCCGGTGCCGGTCAGCAGATCATTGAGCCCGAAAAAGGCGGAGAAGCCGGCGCTGTCCGATCCAATTTCCGCATCAATGCCAGCGATCGCTATTCCCGATCCACCCGTGCTGGCGATGGTCAGCACGCCGTCGGTCACGCTGGCATCGAACCCGGTGGTGGCGTCGATTGCGCCGACGAGGTCGCCGATTGTCGTATAGGCCGACAGATCGAAATCGGCGTAGGACACCAATCCGCCACCGTCATCGACCAGCGCGATGCGCGTCGTGCCGGTGGCCGAAAGGCTGTCGCTCGGATTGATGCTGGTCGTGCCGGTGAGGCTGTCCGGTGCCGGCAGGGTCGTGCCGGCATTGTAGGCCACGTTGAGCGCGTCGATGAGCCCTGTCGCAAGGGAATCCAGTTCGTCCTGCACCTCGGGCAGAACGTCATCGCGTTGCTCAAGCAGGGCGCCGATCGTGCCGCCACTCAATGTGCCGGTGATGTCTTTGCCATCGACGGTGATCGCTTCAAAGACGGTATCGGCCGTGACAATGGCCGCCGGATCGTAGCTGAGCGCATGCACCTTGCTGTCGAGCAGCACCGTGCCCGAGGACGTGGCGATGCGCATGGTGCCATCCGAGGAGACGCAATACGAGACATCGATGGCTTCGGCGAGGGTTTGCAGCGCCTGATTGCGCTGGTCCTCCAGATCGGCGGTCGACAGTTTGCGCGCCGTGGCCGTGACGATCTGGTCGTTGAGAGAGTCTATGGTCTCGAGAGCCTCGTTTATATTTGTCACCGTATCGGCGATCTGGCCGTCGGCATCTTCCCTGAGCCCCTGGATGAGGCCCGAGGTTTCCCGCAATTGGGTTGCAAGGGTCTCGATGCTCTCAAGGGCAACATTGGCGAGAATGTCGCTTTCCGGCGTGCCGGACAGCGAACTCAGCGCGGATTCCATGTCGGCGATGGTGGCGGCAATCGAGGTGCTGCCGTCTTCATCGGTTGAAACGTTGCCAAAAAGGGACTGGAGCGAGTTGGCGAAGCTTTCGCTGATTGTCGCCGCACTCTGGATCGAGGTGGCCGCCACCAGGTCGCGCAACAGGTATTTGTCGACGTTGCTCGCAATTGCGGTGATCGCGGTGCCCGAACTCACCGAGCCGGTAACCGTGGCAATTTGGGTCGCGATCTTGCGCGAATAGCCTTCGGTGTCGGCATTGGCGATGTTGGACGAGGTCACCTGAATCTGGACCTGGCTCGCCATCATCGCGCTGGTTGCGATGGTTCTGATCGCCGAAAAGGACATCACGCCGGCCCCGGTTATGGATCAGGCCAACTGGCTGCGGCTTGCCGAAGCGCGCGCCTCGTCGAGCCTGGGCAAGCCGTGCTGCGTGTAGCCGCTTTTCGCTCCGGTCTGTTCGCGCACCGCCGACATGATGGCCTCGATCCGGCGGTGCGTAACGGCCATGGCGCGCTTGAGCAGGCTCATGTTCTCCGACATCACGTCTTGCAGAGTGGTCAGTCCTTCGACCAGTTCGCGATGCAATGACTTGTCGGCCTCGACGAATGCGGGATCGCCGCTGCGGATGCGGGACATCCACGCGTCGAGCCGTGCGCTAAGGGCCGCCTTGCGGACGACGTTCTGGGAGACCGAGGCAGGCATTCCGCGTGCCAGCATGGTGTTTTCCTCGACGATCTGCTCGTTCAGGGTTTCGACAAGGTCGATCAGTTCGATCAGATTGCCGACTTCCCCGGAAGTGGACACGGTCGTTGCGACGTTAGAATAGGTCATGGTCTGTCTCCGTTTTCGCGTCCGAATGCGAGTGTTTTGGCGCGGCAATAGGCCGTGGTTGCTGCCAGTCCAAGCTGGACCGAGACCATCTGGATGCGCAGGTCCCTTGCCTGTGCGGCAAGCGCGGTCATTGCGGTCGTCAATTCATCGAGCAAGGCGAGAATCTGCTTGGCATCTGACTTCGAGTGCGCGTTTGCCCTGATCTGCTCGACCGACTGGCGAAGGCGCCACAGATGCCCCAGATCGCCGGTTTTCGCGACGACCGCAGCTTTAGGCGCTCCGGTGCTCATCGCACGGCCGAGATCAGGGTCTCGAACATCGAGTTGGCGGCCGACATCACCTGGGCGGCGCCGGAATAGGCCTGCTGCGCCGCCATCATGTTGGCGAACTCGGTACTCGTGTCGGTGGTGCTCAATTCGATCTGGCTGCCATAGACCGTGCCGGCACCGTTTTGCCCCGACAGACGCAAGGTCGAGGAACCGGATTCGGTGCTCGCGGCATACATGCCATAGCTCAAGCTCGTCAAACCGTCGGAATTGGTGAAGGTTGCGACCGGAATCTTGAAGATGGCGCGTTCGGTATCGTTGTCGTAGTTGGCGTTGACATTGCCGTCCTCGTCGATGGAGATCGAGATCAGGCTCCCCATCGCCGTGCCGTCCTGGGTCGATTCCAGATCGACGGTGAGCGTTTCGTCGCCGGTCGCGTATTGGCTGAGGCCGGTTGCGGTGCCGGCCGTGCCGAAATCGAGCGCAATGGAACTGGCGGCGGCGCCGGTCGTCCAGCCGGAAATGGCAAGTGTCGCGGGGGACGGGCTGGTACTGGCGAGGGTGCCGTCGTCGTTGAAGGCGATCGCGATGGCACCGGCGCTCGTCGTACCGATTGTTGCGCCGTTGCTGACCGGGTTGCTGAAGCTCGCCGTCCAGCTGTTGTCGGCCGTCTTGGTCCAGGTCACCGTGACATTGGCGGCCGTTCCCAGCGAGTCGAACACCTCGATCGAGCTGGTGAAGGTACCACCCACCGTCGCGTCGGCCGGAAGGTTGGCAACGAATGAGGTTTCCGTTGTTGGCGAGGCGATGGTCGAGATCGAGTCGACATCGATCGATTCGAGGTTGGACGCCGTGGTGCCGCCGACGACAGTGCCGTCCGCGTCAGTCGGCCAGCCCTGGAGAAAATAGCCGTTGTTGACCAGATAGCCGTCGGCGTCGACGGAGAACTCGCCATTGCGCGTATAATAGGCCGCACCGCCTTCGGCGGCGTCATTGGTGACGAAAAAGCCGTTGCCGTAGATTGCGACATTGGTGGAGACCGACGACGACGTCAGCAGGCCTTGCTCGGTGACATTGGAAACGCCTGAGATGGCGACGCCGCCGGATGCGACGCCAGATACTGCGCTGCCGCCGGACAGGAGGCTGGCGAAGCTGGCCGAGGTTGTCTTGTAGGCCGTGGTCGAGGCATTGGCCAGATTGTTGGAAACAAGCGAGAGCGCCGAACTCTGGGCACTCAAGGCCGTGACGGCGGCACTGATGGCACCGGACAGGGACATCTTCGTGCTCCCTAGACGGTGATGTCGAGGCCGGATGCAATCGTATCCAGCGTCGTGCTGATATTGCTCAGCGTCTCGGACATATCGAGCTGCTGCTGGTAGCCGGCAAACGAAACCATCTGGTCGAGCAGCTTGTCCGGATCGGTCGGGTCGAGCGGATTCTGGTTCTGCAGCTGGGTCACCAGGAGACTGAGAAAGTCTTCCGTGGTCAGGCTGGCGGAAAGGGAGGAGGAACTCGTCGTCGTGGCCGCCGTGGTCGTGGCGGAACTCACTGTGGATATGCTCATCTGTCTGCTCCCATCGCCCCGGGATGCAGGGTTTTCCGTCTGCGTCGTCGGGATTGTCGTTTCGAAGTTCGTCACCGAAGGGTGATGTTCTTGAAACGGCTGGGAGCGCTTTTTCAGGCGCTTAAAAGTATCGAGGGACGCATGAAAAGCGCAGTCCGCGCGTTTCGGCATGGTCCGCGATCGCCGAGGCAAGGCGCGCGCTGGTCAGGCCGGAATGCAGGCTTTGGAGAAAAACGCGACAGCGTCGAGGAGGGGCTACGGCTTTGGCTTGCGCGGGCGCGAATCGAGGGCTTTGGCGACGATGCGATCCACGAGCCCCTCGGGTGCGGAAATGCCTTTGCCGCCAAGCTCCCTTTTTAAAAGGGCCTCGAGATCGAGCATCTGTCGTGCAGGCACGGAGCCGGCAAGCAAGGCCTCGGCAGCCTGGCGCTCGGTATCGGGCCAGAGCACAAGGTCCGGCCCGTAAACGGCAAGTTTGGTCTCGAATTCCTCGATAGACACGGCGAATGGGCACTCTCTTTTTGCGCCCGTCGCCATTCGGCTGGCCGGGTGCGCTCAAGCGCCTCTGACCGGGACCTCCGGCAAGCCGGCAATTTGCGCCCACGCATTGCGCAACTCGGCAAGTCCCCCCAGGAGCGTGTCATAGCGTGCCGCCATGTCCGGCCGTCCAAACCCGCCATGCAGCGCCATGATGTTGCTAACGTATGTTTGCTTGAGCGTCGTGGCAAGCTCGGGACTTTGCGCAAAATCCAGGCTGCCCATCAGGCCGAGAAAGATCGTGGTCGCACGCAGAACGCCGGCATGCGCCTCCTCCAGACGGTTGTCGGTCGCCGCCTTCGAAGCCCGGCGAATCCGCCTGATGGCCTCGTCGTAGAGCCGCACCACCGCAACTGCCGGAGTCACATGGGTTGCCGCCTGCCGATAGGCGGTCACGGCTTTGGCGAAGCTTTGGGTCATCACGAGTTGTTCCAGGTGTCGATAAGGGTGGTGAGGTATTCCAGCATGGATTCGGCGGATTCAATTGCCGCCTGATATTCTGCGTAGCGCGTCGTCAGATTGGTGCGGTAGGTTTCGGCGCGCTCCGTGATGTCGTCGACCTCGGTCGAGAGCGTCTCGTTTGTGTCTTTGAGGGTCTCGATCAGGGTTTCGAGTATGCCCTCGCTGGTGTCCGAGACGCCGTCCGTGGCGTTGTAGAGCAATTCGGCGATGCCGGTCTGAAAGGACAGGTCGACCGAAAGGCTGCTCGATCCGGCATATACAAATGTATAGCCTTCGTATTTTGTTCCCTCGGCACCGATGATGCGGGTGCCGCTGATGGTGAACAGATCAGGGTTGCCGTCGACGCCGACCGAGGAGACGGCGCCATTTTCATCGACCGTGATGTCGAGCGTGACATCGTCAACAAGATTCGTGCCCCGAGCCAGCATCAGTAGTTTTGCCGAGGACGATGTCATCGAGAAAGTCAGCAGGGATTCGACGGCGTCGGCATCATTGAGCAGCGCGTCGTCGAGTGTGTCTTCGTCAAGCACCAGCGCATTGTTTTCGTCGAAAGTCAGTCCGAGCAGCGCCATGCTGTCCCCGCCGATCATCGCGGTCAGGGCGCTGTTGATGCCGGAATTGACGTTGCGCAACGTGCCATCGCCGAACAGGACGGAATCGTCGTCCTCATCGCCTGTCGGCGCCTGCTGCTGGGCAAAGGCAAACTCGCGATAGGCGTTATAGGCATCGACCAGGGTCGTGATGGCTTGCTTGACGGTGCTGAGATCGGTGCCGATCTCCAGGGTGATCGAGGTATCGTCCGGCGTTTGCTGATAAAGATGCAGGGTGATGCCATCGATGGCATCGTCGACATCGTTGCCGGAGCGGGTGATCTCGATGCCGTCGATGGCAAAGATCGCCTGTTGGGCGGCCTGCAATTCGTCGGCAAAGCCGCCGCTATCAAGAATGCCCAGCCCGGTGAGCAGGTCGTCGCCGGAAACGCTGGCGGCGGTGAGCGTGTTGCCCGTTTCCGCGCCGCTCAGGATAAGCCGGTAGTCGGTATCCGACACCTTGAGCACGCTCGCCTTGACACCGCTTGCGTCCGTTTTGGCGTTGATTGCCTCTGCGACCTCGTCAAGGGTCATGTCCGAGGTGATGGTGATCTGGCTGCTCGTGCCGGCATCGGTGCCCAGCGTGATCACGCCATCATAGCCGAGCTCGTCCGTGATCGAGGACATGGTGCCACCCGCGACCTTGTGGGACTTGGCGATCTGGGAAATCGTCAGGTCGTAGCTGCCGGTCGCGGCGCCGTCCTCGATGGTGGCGGCAGCCGACGCGCTCGCGTCGACATCGCCGTTTTCCGAGAGATAGGCGGCGCGGTTCAAAAAGGCGTTGTCGGCGGTGGAAGAACTGCCCGACGGCGCTCTCAGGGCATTGGCGGCGTCGGCAAGATCCTGCAGCAGCGTCTGCAATTCCTGATAGGCGGCAATGGTCGCCTCGTTGTCGGTGATCTTGAGCTCGATCGTATCGGCCTTGGTGAGCTTTGCCGCGACGGCTTCCTCGATCAGCCCGCTCCAGTCGATATCGCTCGACGATGTCGAGGTAGCGGTCGACGTCGTCGACGTGTAGGTCGAGGACAAGAGCGAAGTGGTGCTGGAAACACTCGTCATGACGCCAATCCGAAGCAAAATCCGACCGCGTTCTCACTCCGGTTCCGATGCGGGGGTCCGGAAAGGGAGGTGGGAATGGGCACCGAGGCGCCCATTCCCGGCTCGTGTCAGGGAAGCGTTTACTGAATCAGCTTCAGCAGATCCTGAGGCATCTGGCTGGCCTGGGCCGCCGCGGCAACGGCGGCCTGGGTCTTGACCTTGGCCGAGGCGAGCCTGGAGGATTCGGCCGCGATGTCCGTGTCGGTGATGGCCGAATTCGCCGCCTCAAGATTTTCGATGCTGGTCGCGATC
>Ga0180009_10001931_pt1 | contig 24567 bp, 17 predicted proteins | sample OS_PC_MetaG_FD_123537 | JGI IMG/M metagenome (GOLD analysis project Ga0180009, IMG submission 123537) | Groundwater microbial communities from the Aspo Hard Rock Laboratory (HRL) deep subsurface site, Sweden - OS_PC_MetaG | ecosystem: Environmental > Aquatic > Deep subsurface > Groundwater...
AGAGGGTGACAGCTCTGGATTGATATTAACCTGCTCAAGAGGATATGGAAGAGATATGATACATTCCATCCTTGATGCTGGTGAAGAATTCGGGTTGAAGCCTGCTGGCGAAAGCAGGTTTGCAAAATGGATTAAAGAACTTTAACAATGGCTTTCGCCAGTAAATTTGATACAAGGAGATAAAAAAATGAATCAAAAATTTGATGCAATTATTATTGGAGCCGGTGTAATCGGATGCCCCATTGCCTATGAATTGTCTAAAATGGGATACAAAACCCTTAATGTTGACAAACTTCCAGATGCAGGAGAAGGCTCCACGGCTGGATCATGCGCCATTGTAAGAGCCCATTACTCTACTGCCGACGGTGTGGCCATGGCCTATGAGGGCTTTAAATACTGGCTGAACTGGGAAAATTATCTGGATAATGTAACAGATGAAAAAGGACTTGCCAAATACATGAACACAGGATCACTCCTGCTCAAGTCCCAGGGACACGACTGGAAAAAAGTTCAAAAAAATTATGATGAAGTGGGTGTGAAATATGAAGAATGGGATAATGATAAGATAAGAAAAATGGTTCCTGTGGCTGATCTTCACGAATTCTGGCCCGTCAAACGTCCTGAAGACCCGAGCTTTTATGATGAACCTGTAAAAGAGCTTGAAGGCGGCATTTTCTGCCCTGAAGGCGGTTATGTAAATGACCCGGCGCTGTCTGCCCATAATATCATGAGAGCAGCCGAAGCCAAGGGCGCAACGTTTATGTTTAATGCCGAAGTGGTTGATGTGAGAAGTGAAAACGGCAAGGTAACGGGCATTACATTGAAAGACGGCACCCAGATTGATGCAGGAATTGTTGTTAATGTGGGCGGGCCCCATTCATTCAAGATCAATAAGATGGCTGAAGGCGTATGGGAGGGCTGTAACATCAAAACAAAGGCACTTCGTCATGAAGTTATGTATTGCCCTGCACCTGAAGGTTATGATTATCTTAATGACGGGTATCACATGTCTGATGGAGATATTGGCTGTTATGTACGTCCGGAAGTGGGCAACACATTTCTCATCGGCAGTGAAGATCCAGACTGCGATCCCCAGGAATGGGTTGATCCTGATGATTTTTATGCCGGCAAAGGCGGGCATGGAAAGGATAATGTCCTCACGGACGAACAGTGGAAAGCACAGTGCTACAGGCTTGGCAAACGGATCCCAACTCTCCAGGTGCCTAATCAGCCTAAAGGCATTGCCGATCTTTATGACTGCTCTGATGATTGGATTCCTGTTTATGACAAGTCTGATCTGCCAGGGTATTACATGGCAATTGGAACCAGTGGCAACCAATACAAGAATGCCCCCGTTGTCGGGCACATGATGGCCCAGTTGATTGATGCATGCGAAAAGGGTCTGGATCATGATAAAGAGCCCATGCAATACAAATTCAAGTATACTGACAGGTCAACTGATGTGGGTTTTTTCTCAAGAAAAAGAGAAATCAACTACAATAGTTCCTTTTCTGTAAACGGATAAAAAGGCTTTATATAAATATCTTTACCATGAAGGACATGAAGAGCACGAAGAAAGTATGATTTTTCTCTTCGCTCTTCATGTTATTCGTGGCAGATAAAGTATTGCTCGACCGAAAACCGCCAATTTTGGAAGCATAAGCTCCTTTGCGAACCGATTACTGCCCCGGGCTCAAATTTTAATGGTGAATAACAAATGCAAATCTATATCTGCGTTAAACATGTTCCTGATTCTGCGGCTCATATTACCATTCTTGATAAAAATCGTATTGATGAAAGCATATCCTTTCTTTTAAATCCCTATGATGAACATGCCGTTACTGAAGCCGTTAAGATAAAAAATAATAATCCAGGTTCTGAAGTTATAGCGGTGTGCCTTGGTAAAGATGATGCCGAAAAAACGATTCGGTCTGCACTGGCCATGGGGGCTGACAGAGGGATTTTGATCACAAGTGATGAAAATCACGACAGCATGGTAATTGCCCTTGCCCTTAAAGCTGCCATTGAACAGGATGGAAACCCTGGACTTATTTTTACAGGCAAGGAATCCATTGATGCCGAAGGAATGCAGACCATGTTCCGAATCGGGGCATTATTTGATTTTCCCGTTGCCACAAACGTGGTCAAGCTGGATATTGAGGAAAACATTGCTATTATTGACTGTGAACTGTCCGGTGGCATTGCCAATACCTATGAGATGTCTTTGCCCTGCGTGATCGGTGCAGGAAGGGGATTGAATACCCCCAGATACCCGACTTTTCCCGATGTGGTTAAATCTAAAAAAAAACAGGTCCAAAAAATTGCTTTTCCTGACTTGAATATTAAAGATTCTCGGGCAGGAATGCGCATTGTTGAACTTAAACCTTTGCGCCAAGCCAGGGACCCAAAAGAGATAAAAGGTGATGCCAGCGTCGTTGCAAAAGAAATTGTAAGAATTCTCAAACAAGAGGCAAAGGTCCTAGGATGAAAAATATCGGTATCATCATAGAAATGGATAAAGGGAGAGTTAAAGAAACCAATTTTGGCATGATCACCCTGGCAAGGGCAAAAGATACCCAGGTTTTTGCTTTTGTCATGGATGCTGATGCAGCAAGTGTAAAAGAGGATCTTGAATCCTTTGGCATCACAAATATCGTTGAAGTTGGTCTTGCAAAAGACCAGCAGACCAACCCGGTTATAAGGGCGAAAGCCATGATAAATGCCATTAAAGAGTTTAATATTTCCATGGTTTTCGGTCTTTGCTCTGCAATGGGAAAAGACCTTCTGCCACGGATAGCAGCACGGCTTTTTGCGCCTCTGGTCATGGATTGTTTTTATGTTGACCTTGAACAAAAATTTGCAAGGACATCCCAGTATTCAGGTAAAACCATTGCCACGATACAAGTAACAGGGGAGGTCCTGGTGTTTGGTGTCAGACCCAATGCAATTGAACCTGTCAAGGCTCAGGCAGCTGCCCAGATTTTGAAATTTGATTCAAGCCACATCGTTGCAAAAGGTTTCAGGGTTATTAAATCAGGTGGAATAGATAAGACCACAACCATTAACCTTGCCGAGGCTGATGTGATTATTGCCGGAGGAAGGGGGATGAAAAACAGTGAAAACTTCAACATCCTTTTCCAATGCGCCCAAAAGATCAATGCTGCTGTCGGAGCCTCCAGGGTGGCGGTGGATTCCGGCTGGGTGCCCTATTCCATGCAGGTGGGCCAGACGGGCGAAAAAGTAAGTCCAAAGGTTTATATTGCCTGTGGCATATCCGGGTCTATCCAGCATTTTGCCGGCATGAAAACCTCGGGAATGGTTATCGCCATCAATACGGATGAAAATGCCGCCATCATATCAAATTGTGATTATTACGTGAAGGCAGATGCTTTAGAAATCATACCAGAGCTTATAAGAATTTTGGACAATGGCTGAGATAAAAAAATATGACGACAAGGCCGTTGTATGATAAAAGATAAGCTGGTAAAAACTTTTATCTGACAATGAGGTGAGGAAAGAACATGAGCTTGACAAAACAATTTGGACAATTGCTTAATATAGACTTAAGTTCAGATCAGTGCTGTCTTTCAGCATTTCCTGACACTGCATTGGAGTATATTGGAGGCCGTGGATTTAATATCTGGTATCTCTATCATCATCTTTCTCCCGCAACAGAGCCTCTGGCCCCTGAGAATATATTGCTGATGTCCTGCGGGCTTCTTACAGGGTCATCTGCTCCAACCTCATCAAGGCTGCATATTAATGCTCTCGCACCTTTGACAGGAATATTGGGAAGTTCAAATATTGGCGGGTATGCAGGCGCCTGGCTCAGGTCCTGTAACATTGCCTCCATCATCATCACGGGAAAATCGCAAAAACCTGTCTACCTTTATATTGATTCCAATGGAGCCCGTCTTGAGGATGCATTCCATCTCTGGGGACATGATACCTTTGAAACCCAGGAGATGATTAAACAATCCCATAATGATAAAAAATTAAAGATCCTCACCATCGGGCCTGGAGGCGAAAGCAAGGTCAGGTTTGGCGCAATTATAACGGAAAGGGATCATGCTGCGGGCAGAACGGGAATGGGGTCGGTTATGGGATCAAAAAATCTTAAAGCCATTGTGATTTCCAAGGGAAGCCATAAGCATTTTTCTGCAATCACACCGGCCCAGAAAAAAGCGGTTAAAGAGTATGTGTCCCAAATAAAAAATTCAACTGAGTTTGATTTTTTTTCAAAATATGGCGGTGCAGGATATGTTAAATGGGTAAATGACCTGGGGGTCATGGGCAGCCGGAATTATGGCAAAATCGGAACCAGGAATATTGAAAAAATAGATGGCCGGCAGCTTGATAAAAATATTGTCCGGTCCAGTGGCTGCTTTCGATGTCCGGTCCAGTGCAAAGCCGACCTTAAGTTGGATGGACTGGATAAAGATGAGGTATTTACACGACCGGAATTTGAACCTGTTCTTAACCTGGGACCAAAATGCGGCCTTGAAGATCTTAACCAGATAATTAAGCTGGATAATCTGTGTACCCGTCTGGGAATCGACAGCACTACAGCTGCGTCTGTTATTGCCTTTGCCATGGATCTTTTTGAAAAAAAAATATTACCAGACAATTTAATTGGAGATCTCGACCTTTCCTGGGGCAATGCTGAAACCATGGAAAAATTAATTTATCAGATGGTTGAGGGCAAAGGTCTTGGCAAAATTTTAAGTCAAGGCGTAAGAAAAGCAGCCCAACTCATTGGAAATGGTGCATCTAAATATGCTGCCCATATCAAGGGGCTTGAACTTACGGCCTATCATCCGTCAGCCATTATGGGCACTGCCCTGGGATATGCCGTATCAAGCCGGGGTGGTGATTATAATAATGTGTACCCATCCCTTGAATACAGCTGGACTAAAGAAGAGGCAATAAAAGAATTCGGAACCAAAGAAGCAGTCAATATAAAATCCATTTGCGCAAAAGGGCTGGTGATAAAAAAAGCAGTTATCACAAATATCCTTGTTGATTGTCTGGGTCTTTGCAAAGTCCCGGTTTTATCTCTTTTAAAATCCTTTAACCTTGAAAGTGAAGTCAGACTCATCAATGGACTGACCGGTTTAAACTTTTCAAAAAAAGATCTTTTTGATGCAGGGCAAAAAATTGCAAGCCTTGAAAAACTTTTCAATATCCGCCATGAAAAAGGGGATATTAAAGACAAGCTTCCTGAAATGTTTATGAACAAAGAAAGCGACCAGGGATTAACCCTGGAAAATTTTGAAACCATGTTACAGGAGTACTACACTGCCATGGGGTGGGATGAAAAAGGAATCCCTCCTGAACCGGCCAATAAAACGAATTTTATCAAATTGGAGGAAAAAAAATGATTCAGTCTTCAAACATTCAAACAAGATCCGTTGGTATGAAGATCTTTACCGATGACCAGATCTGGGAAATAAAACAGGCCGCTTTTGATATTATTGAAAGGGTGGGGTTTAAATGCCAGCACAAAGAAGTTCATAAAATGATGAAACAGGCTGGTGCCTGGGTTAAGGACAACAATATTAAAATTCCAAGGCATATTGTTAAAGAATGCCTGGTCACAACCCCCAATGGCTGGACCATCTATGACAGAAACGGCAAGCGGGCAATGGAAGTGGAAGGGGAGAAAAGCCACTATGGCACATCCACTGCCAGTCCTTTTACACGGGATGCATTTACCGGTGAAATCCGGAATACCAGTATCAAGGATATTGAGCTGGGTGGAAAAGTTGCAGATTACCTGGATGGCATTGATTTTGTCATGCCCATGGGAACGGCTCAGGATGTACCCGGAGATGCTGCAGAAGTCCATGAATTTCCCGCCCTTGTTGCCAACACCACAAAGCCGGCTGTTTTCATTGGTTATACAGCCCTTGGCTGTGAGTATGTTTACGAGATGGCAGCAGTGATTGCTGGAGGACAGGATAATTTAACTCAGAAGCCCTTTATTATTGCCTATCCCGAAGCCATTGCACCTCTTTTTTTCCCAGATGAAGTTGTTGAGCGTATTTTTGTGGCAGCAGACAGGTTCATGCCCCAGCTGCCGGGGTCAACTGTCCAAGCTGGCGCCACAGGCCCGGTTACACTGGCAGGGCTTATCACCCTGCTCACGGCAGAATCGCTCATCCATATCACCATTGCCCAGTTACGAAAAACAGGATGTCCCGTTGCCATGAGCGGTAATGTTGGTATCCTTGATATGAAAACAGCGCTCATGGCCATGGGTGCGCCGGAAAACAACCTGGCCCTTGCTGCCCAGGCAGAGGTGGCACGATCCTTTAATCTGCCCACCTGGGGTTTAGCCGGTGCAACTGATTCCAAAATGCTGGATGCCCAGGCAGGCATTGAAAGTGCTTTTTCAATATTGAGCCAGGGGCTTTCCGGTTTGAACCTTATCCATGATGTCGGGTATCTGGCTGCAGGCATGGCCTGTTCCCTTGAACAGCTGGTTATGGGCAACGAAGTGATCGGCATGACAAAACGGTTTGTAGAAGGCATTACCGTAAACAGAGAAACCATTGCAAGGCAGATCATAGAAGATGTCGGACCTGGCGGTCATTTTCTGGTTCAGCATCATACCATGAACCATTTTAAAAAAGAGCTGTGGAATGCCAAACTTATGAACCGCCAGACCATTGATGCCTGGAAAGCTGCCGGCAAACCCTCAATGGAAGACAGGGTGAAAGAAGAAGTCAGGATGATTGCCGAAACCCATAAGCCAGAACCTTTAAGCGATAAGATCCTTTCAGAGCTGGACCGGTTGAAAAGAGAAGGTGAAAAGGAAATTCTTGCCAAATTAAAAAAAGGATAATTTTCATATTATCCTGGAATATTGATTACTATAAATATAATTATTGCACGTGGAGAAAAAAAGAAATGACCAAAAAAAATATGATGCCATCATCATTGGTGCTGGTATCATTGGAAACAGCATTGCCTATGAACTGGCTTTGAAAGGCTATAAAACACTGAGCATCGACAAGCTGGGCGGTTCGGGCTTTGGTTCCACTGCAGGATCATGTGCCATTATCAGGCTTTACTATTCCTCGCCTGAAGGGGTGGCCCTGGCCCGGGAAGGTTATTATTACTGGCTGGACTGGCCAAAATACTTGAAAACCATTGATCCTGCAGGCATGGCCTATTACAAAAACACGGGGGCCATGGTTTTCAAATCTGAAATCAACAAGAACCTGGAAAATGTGATGAAATCCCTGGATGCTCTTGGTGTTGGATATCTGGAGCGGACCCCGGAAGACATGAAGCAATATATACCCAACCCTGATCTTCGCTCTTTTCATCCCCAGAAACGTATGGATGATCATGATTTTGGAAAGCCCGCGGGAAAAAGCATCAACGGGGCTGTCTATGTTCCTGAATCAGGCTATGTAAGCGATCCCAAGCTGTCCACCCATAATGTGGAAATGGCAGCCCGGAATGTGGGTTCGGATTTCATGTTCAACACGCAAGTTGTGGATATTCTGAAAAAAGACGGCAGAGCAGCTGGAGTGGCCCTGAAAGACGGCACTATTATAGAAGCACCTGTGGTGGTCAATGTGGCAGGCCCCCATTCATATCTCATTAACCGCATGGCAGGGGTTGAGGATAAGATGAACATCAAAACCAGGGCTTTGCGGGTGGAAGTGGCCCATGTGCCAAGTCCTGCAGGAGTGGACTGGGAAAATACGGGCATTATAACTTCAGACTCTGACACTGGGGTTTATACACGACCTGAAGTCGGTAACCATGTCCTTATCGGCAGCGAAGAGCCTGCATGTGATCCCCTGGATTATGTGGACCCGGATGATTATAATGAAAATTTTACAGACCAGATCAAGACCCAGGCCATGAGGGTAGCCATGCGGATCCCGGATCTGCCCATACCCAATAAAGACCAGGGACTGGTGGATCTCTATGATGTATCAGATGACTGGTATCCCATTTACGACAAGTCAGATCTTCCTGGATTTTATATGGCCATCGGCACCAGCGGTAACCAGTACAAGAATGCGCCTCCAGTGGGTTCTTTTATGAGCGAACTCATCCAGTATTGCGAAAGCGGCAATGACCATGACAAGGCACCTCTGCAATATAGGATGAAATATATTAACCATACATTGAATATTGGTTTTTTCAGCCGGAACCGGGAAATCAACCAGGATTCCAGTTTTTCGGTTATCGGATAAAAAGAGCGCTAAGAACCCAAAATTTCTTGATTCCACCTACAATGAGAAACTGTATTCAGATAAAGACTATCACACCCTGTATTTTGGTGAAATAGAAGCCTGTTACAAAACAGAGGTTTTCTCAATTCCTTTGCCGGGAGACAAGGAAAGCACATGATACTACTACCTGCCAGATTACGGATGATTAATATGGAAGCCCGGGTTGCCGGGCCGGTTCTCATGATTTTGGCAGCCTTTCTGTTCACCATCATGAGTGTCCTGGTCAAGCTCATGCCTCAAAACTATACAGTCTGGCACTTTGGATTTATTCGATTCTTCGGCGGATTGACGGTCTTGGTGATATCGGCAGGTTTTCCCGGGCAGGGCACCCGAAGCAACCCTTTTTCCGGCCATAATATTCCATTGCTGATCTTGAGGGGATGTTTCGGTTCCATTGCCTTTTTCTGCGTTGTTACGTCTTTACGGATTCTCCCGATATCAACGGCCTGTGTGTTGTTTTACTCCTATCCCGTATTTGCAGGCCTGTTCGGATTCATTATCTACAAAGAAACCATAAACATTCGTCAAATGGGATGTGTTACCCTGCTAGTTGCCGGAATTGCAGTTCTCTTCGACTTCAGTTTCACCGGCAATACCTATGGCCAGATCATGGCAGTAATTGGCGCCTTGTTTGCCGGAGTTACCGTCACTTTGATACGATCCCTGAGAGCTAAAAACGGCCCGGTCATCATTTATCTTTATTTCTGCACCATGGGGACCTTACTCACCCTGCCCGCTTTTATCATGAATCCCCTATGTCCGGCATCTGCTCTGGAATGGGCCATGATTTTAGGAATTGTTTGTACATCCCTGGGAGCCCAACTTCTCATGAACCAGGGATTTTTCTTCTGTAAGGGCTGGGAGGGCTCGGTCTACATGTCCAGTGAAACTGTTTTTACAGCTATTGTGGGCATAATGTTTCTTAATGATCCGGCCACCTGGCGTTTCTTTGCCGGTGCATTGCTCATTGTAGGATCTGGCCTTGCCTTGAGCAAGCTGGGAAAACGAACCCCTTAGGTACATGGCTTTAATGTCTGGTAAGGGGGAAACACACCCTTACCAGACATTACTATGGTAACAATTTAAGCCAGTGAGACCTTGTGAAAGCGGTAGTATTTGGTCGGATGCATTTCAAATCCAACCACATCTTTAGAAATTGCAGTGAAAACAGACCGGAAGAAAGGCTGTATCAGGATAGCATCATCCTGGAGAATTTTCTCAACCTTCTCCATCTTGACCCGGCGTTTTTCAACATCAAATGTTGCTTCCGCTTCGTCCAGGGCGGCATCAAAGGCAGGATTATTATAGCTGGATTCATTCCAGGGAACCCCGGCACGGTAGGCCAGGCCCAATACCATGACAGCCAAAGGGCGGTGATACCAGACGGTGAGACCAAAAGGCGCCTTATCCCAAACATCCCAATATTGCGCAGATGGCATGACATTTATTTTGATGTTGATCCCGGCCTTGGCAGCGTCTTCTTTGAGTATGGCAACGGAATCCTGCTCCCAGTTACCAGAAGTATTCCCTGTATTGCAGGTTATTTCAATGCCATCAGGATATCCTGCTTCAGCAAGCAGTTTTTTAGCGCCTTCAATGTCCTGTTTAATAGGAGGAAGTTTGAAATATTCAGGGTGATTCTTTGAGACATGATGGTGTTCTGCAACAACTCCTAAGCCGCGGTAGGCTATGTCAAGCTGTCTTTGGGGATCACAGGTTTTCTGTAATGCCTTGCGCACACGGATATCATCAAAGGGTTTTTCAGTTACCTTCATACGGATAACACCCGTATCTGTGGATGGAATTGAGACAACATTGATTCCTGGAATACTCTTGGCTGTATCCAGGGTTGTCAGATCAAGGTTAAAAATTCCATGAACCTGTTTTGAAGCGAGTGCAGAAATATAAGCACCGCCATCCTGACCCAGGTCAATGAAACGGATTTCATCAAGAAAGACTTCACCCCCCCAATAGGATTCTTTGCGCTTTTTCAATACGGCTCTCTCGCCAACTTTGAATTCAGAAAGAGTGTAGGGTCCGGTACCTACCGGGTTTTTAGAAAGATCTCCACCCTCTTTTTCAAAGTTGCGGTGAACGATGGCAGTGGGATAATTGTAAAGGTTTTCAGGCATAGACAGAACGGCTGATTTCAGGTTAATCCTTACAGTATGATCATCTACTTTTTCTATTGCGTTTTTGATCATGCGCTTTTTAGGATTGCCTTTTTTATCTTTCTCACCGGTCTCTTCGAGCATGGCGTTGAATAGTCCTAAATTGGATGATCCGGTTTTCGGGTCAAGCCATCGGGTAAAGTTGAACACAACATCATCTGCATTAAAATCATCACCATTTGACCATTTGATCCCTTTACGAAGGTGGAAGATCCATGTTTTCAGATCATTTGAGGGTTCCCAGCTCTCAGCCAGGTTGGGTCTGGTGATATTATCCGGCCCTGTTTCTACCAGATATTCGACAATATGACGGGAAATTACCGATTTCTGTACCCAATCAAATGTGGAAGGATCAGTCATCTCTTGTATCGCCATACCAAATTTAAGGACCCCACCTTTTTTCTGACCAGCATGGGCTGTTGAAATCAGATCAGGTAAAATATCTTTACCCAGTATTGTGCTTGCAAGGCCGTAGGCGGTAGTAACAGATAAGCCTAGTAGGGTTGTTGTTCGTAAAAATTCACGGCGGGAGCATTTGCCTTCTGAAAGGCTTTTTTTCATTTCCTCAACACCGGGATGTACTCTTTTAGTTGATAGATTGTCTTTTTTTTCAGCCATAAGTTCATTCCTCCAAAAAGTATAACGCTGTTAAAAATGGAACCTTTGTCAGCAATCAGTAAAGCAAATCTAATAACCACTACTATGATTAAAATTGAGTAAGCTTTCTCCGTTCTGGAGACGAATCATGCCAAATTCATTCCTTTGTTCTGATTCAGCATAAATTGTCAAAGGCTCTCCCTTGTCATAAAAAACTGTATTTAAATTCTTTATTTCACGCCAATTGTAAATTTTTTTTATCACAAACAAACACTTGTTGATAAATTATATTGCCCCACAAGTCACCAGATAGCTTAAACAATATCATCTTCACGTATGTGATTATTCTCAAGTATTCTTGCCGGATTAAAAATAGCAAGATCAAGGGTCAGTTTTTTACCAGTCTGGCTGCCCAATCCCCGGTACAGTTACTGTCCCAAATACGGCCCGGCAGGATATGTTTGCCTGTTTTATATTTTTTTCCAAAGTTCCGGCCAAACCAAGCAAATGCTCCTTATCCGGGATCTTGAGTCCATGCAGTTCATACGTCTTTCCCAGCAAATCGTATTTATGCGTTCCTAGGTTGTGGTAAGGGAGTAACTCCACCTGTTTTATGCCTTGGCCAAGATCCAGACAAAGTTCAGCCAGTCGGTCGATTTGAGCCTCGGAATCATTGAAATCAGGGATGATGGGCATCCGTAGTATGACCTGGCTGCCTGTCTTACATAGGGCCTTGAGGTTTTCTATGATCCTGGTATTTCCCTTTCCGGTGGCTCTCATATGTTCGCCATCAGCGAGGTGTTTCAAGTCATAGAGGAACAGATCCGTATGGAGCCTGATCTTCTCAAAATTTTCCCAAGGCAAGCATCCGGCCGTCTCCACGGCAGTGTTAATACCCAATTCACTGCATTGTCTCAATATTTCTTTGGCAAAATTTGGCTGCATCAGGGGCTCCCCGCCGGAAAGGGTCAGGCCGCCACCGGAATTGCGGTAAAAGACAGAATCCTTCTGTATTTCTGCTACCACTTCTTCGGGGCTCATCTCCAGCCCTATGATCTCCAGGGCCTTGGACGGGCAGGCTTTTGCGCATTTGCCGCAGCCATTGCAGAGAGACCTGTCTATCTGCGGGGAGTTGCCGTCAAAGGTAATGGCAGAACAGGCTTGGTCGCATTGACCGCATGCCTGGCAACGGGCACTGAAAAAAACGGGTTCCGGAGCCGGATTCTGGGAAGCGGGATTGGCACACCAGCTGCAGGTCATGGGGCATCCTTTCAAGAAGACCACAGTGCGAATACCGGGGCCATCGTGGATGCAGAATCTTTGGATATTGAGGACAATGTTTCTAGGCATAAATACCATTTGATCCCCATCCCTGGAGGGTTTTGGGATGGGGCCATTGGGATGCCTAATTAATGGCATCGTATTGTGTGCGGGTGATGATATCATCCTGAATGTCTTTGCTTAGTTCAACAAAATATGCGCTATAGCCTGCCACACGTATTAGGAGTGATTTGTATTCGTCTGGTTTGTTCTGGGCAAGTTTCAGGGTTTTGGTGCTGACCACATTGAATTGTACATGGTATAGGCCCAGATCCAGAAAGCTTCTGATCAAAGAAACCAGCCGGGCAATCCCGGCCTCGCCTTCAAATACCACTGGATTAAACTTCATGTTCAGCAACAGGCCACCATCTGCATCCTCACAATTTAGTTTGGACATGGATTTGAACACTGCTGTGGGGCCCAGGGAGTCGGTTCCCTGACAGGGAGAGCAGCCGTCAGCCAGAGGTCGGTATGCATTCCGGCCCGAAGGCAGTGCGCAGACTGTGTGGCCTTGGGGCACGTTGGATGAAACAGGATAGTAGGAAGGCATGAGTTCGGATCCTAATATGCCGTGCAGGCCATGGTGGAATTCATTGATGGTATCCATCACATTGACCAGGATCTCATCCGCTTGGTCGTCGTCATTGCCCCATTTGGGGGCTTCATTCACCAGGCGCTGCTGTAATTGCTCATGGCCTTTGAAGTCAGCCTTGATCGCTTTGATCAATTCATCCATCCCTATTTTTTTTTCATCAAAGACCAGCTTTTTTATGGCTGCAAGGGAGTTGGTCAGATCAGCCGCACCAATACCGTTGGTGCCGGGGCCAATGGTGTATTTAGCACCACCTTGCATCAAGTCTTTGCCCTTTTCAATGCAATTTAGCATCAGGCTGGAGGCCAGGGGCATGGGCAAAAGTTCCTGGTGAAGAGTTTCTATGATATGGCTGGAGATCGTATAATGCCGGATCTGATCCTTGATCTGGGTAATTACGGCTGTCTCAAACTCTTCATAGCTTTTAAATGTGCAGGGATTACCGGTTTGCAGGCCCAGTTGCCTGCCGGATTTGAGATGCACCCCATTGGTCAGGACAAACTCCACGGCACTGGCCAAATTATAATGACCGTTTGAGCTCCATTGGGAAAGTTTGCCAGGCAGGTTAGGCTCCACGCAACCCACAATGCACCAGTTCCTGGCCTCCGGCGCACTGATGCCTTTTTTCATGAGCATCTTTATTCCGATATCATCATTATGAATAGCAGGGAATCCCGTACCAAGGCGGGTCACCTGGGCCACTTTGCGGAAGAATTGTTCGGGATTTTTTCGGTTGATACGAACCGAAAGCGAGGGTTGGCATAGCTGCACCCTGGCTGTGGTATCCAGAATCATATAGGAAAGTTCGTTTACGGCATCCCGTCCATTGGAGGTAATCCCCCCCACGCACAGGTTCTGGAAGGCGGTATAGCCCGCAAAGTACTTGGCAGAATTTTCAGTCTGATACCAAATTTGTTCGGCAAGTTTGACCCAAAGGCATTCCAAGAGCTCCTTGGCGCCCTCCTTGTCCAGAATGTCTTGGTCACAGTCTGTTTTATAAAATGGGTACATGTATTGGTCCATGCGGCCCGGAGAGTATGACGGGGCATTGGCCTCCATATACAGGGCGATCTGACTGAACCAGATCAATTGTAATGCCTCGTGGAAGGTCCGGGGAGGATTGATGGCCACCCAGTCGCATACCTGGGCCATGTTTTCTAATTCCCGGCGACGGATGGGGTTAGATTCCCTGGAAGCCATTTCCATGGCCTTTTCAGCGTGGCGGTGGGCCAGGATTTCCATGGCCTCGCAGACAATGATCACAGACTGCCAGAACCAGACCTTTTGATGGGTTTCGGCCAGGGTCATATCTGCCGTAGCAAGGGCGGCTTCTGCTTCTTTTTTCAGGCCTCCGTAGCCCTTGGGCAGCAGGAGTTCTTCATAGGCCGGAGCTATCTCGCCCGGCCCGCCTTCGTTTTTCAGGTCTGCATCAATTATCCCGGTCTTGTAGGCAATGGCCAGGGTTTTGGCAGGTACCCTGGCCTTCCAGTGTTCGCTGATGGTCTTTCCTCGCCAATAGGGCTCTATCTCTTCTCGAAAGAGACGTTTCTGATCCTCGGTGATCAGATAGGGGTCCTGGGGTCTGGTTGCGACGGTGTCCAGCTCATCTCCCAGCCAATGGTTGGAAAGTTCAGGGCAAATGCAGGCGGTCCTGGGACCAAAACCGGCATTGCCGATAATCAGCTCGTGCTCCTGAATGTTGATGGTTTTGCTCTGACAGTGACGTCTGATAGCCTTGGCCCGGCGGATTATGATGGGTTCGCCCTCGGTCTCCTTGAAGACCTCCGTACGGCTTTGGGCATTTTCCAGACATATGGCTGGTTTATGGGTAAAGTACTGCTTTTTAAGCTGATCCGTTCGATTAAACAGCTTCTGAACATTCATTTCTTGTTTCATCTTATTTCGTTTTTCCTATTTGGGCTTGTTTAAAATAATATTTTGAACTGTCGAATCTTGCAGGCAGGCATTGAAATCCAATTCATTTTCGACCATTATCCTGCGTAGGACAATCATTTTTTCCTTGGTCAACAAAGGTTGTTCATAGGAAGCCAGCAGCCTGTTTTTTTCAGTTTCAATCGAGGCGAGCAATTCGGCTTGATGATCTGAGTCGCCAAGTTGTCCGCGTTTGCATATTCGGGGTGAATACAATTCTTTTCGGCATTTTTGAAAGGTATGCTGCTGGGTGAGGAATTGACCGCCAATGCCTGCAGCGGCAATCACATCCAGAGCCAGGTCGTCACGAGATACGCCAATGCCGTTTTCTATCCTGCGAAGCATGCCGATCATTTCCAGATCCAAGATGAACTTCTCATAGCTCATCCCGGCATAGCCTGCCAGGATGCCGGCGGAATGAACGATCAGATCTGTACCGCTCTGCCAGGAGTTCATCAGGGTCATCATGCCTTCCATGCCGGCCTGGGCATTGAAACCATGGGCATCCGTGTCACTACCGCCTCCCCGAAAGGGTAGGTCATACATGCGGGCCATTTCAGACCCCATGGCAACGCAGAGCACTCTTTCCGGGCTACCAATACTGATACCCCCGGTTTTCATATCTGCACAAGTGTTCTGACAACCATACATCACCGGGCATCCCGGCCTGGCCATCTGGACCAGGGCGATTCCGGCCAATGCTTCTGCATTGGCCAGGGCCATGGTACCCGCCAGGGTAATGGGTCCTGTGGTGCCTGCCATCACTGTGGGAGTTACCATGACCGGCTGGTTGTATTCCGCATATGTAAGAAGTGTGTTCAAGGCAGCCTCATCAATTTGGAGAGGAGACAAAGTGCTGATCAGGGTAATAACCCGGGGTTTTTGCAATAGGTCCTCAATGCCGAAGAGCGCTTCAAGCAAGGCAAACATGACATCTGTCCCATGCTTATCCCCATTAGGAGCCAGAAGACACTTGTCGCTGGCTGTCATGGTGGCGCATACCATCATAGGCATAGCTTTTTCCGGTGGCAGATCCGACGGCTGTACCGCAATGCCGCCGTTGATATCGAAATATTGGCTCGCCTGCATGATGGCCAGGAAATGCTTATAGTCTTTGAAAACTGCGTTTCGAACACGGCCCGAGGCCTTCACGATGGCCGGAGCACCGTATCCCGGAGCAAAATTGACCTTTCCTGAACCCAATTGCATGTTAAATTCAGGATTGCGGGCATGGAGGGTAAATGAGGAAGGTGCCTGAGAAATGTGGTCCATGAGTTTTTTAGGCTCAAAGAACACCCGATTCCCATCTATCTTGAAGCCATTATTGGTACACAATTTAAGGGCCTGGGGATGATGCAGACGTAGACCAGTTGTTTCCAGTATTTCCAATGATGCGTTATGAATGATTTCTGCTTTTTTTCTCATGATGCTTTTTTCTCGCTTATCTTATACAATTTATTGCTCCCAGTGGCTTTAGGATATCTCTGAAACTGATGAAACCCTTTCAGTTTTCTCAATACCGGCACGTTTGACGTCACGGAACAGTGCTTTGACCAGGGAAATTCCCATGAGCACAAGGTCGCCCCCAAAAAAAGATGTCGTCAGCTCTTGAAAAATAGTGCAATACCCCATCCCAAAGACTGGAAGTTTTTCAAATTTGTATAGTAGTATATTTTAATTAATATACTTATTATGGATTGTCAAGTATATTTTTAATTAAAATTTTATTTCAATATCTGAATATTATATACGTTAATTTTTATATAAAATAAGATAGTTACTGTTAATATTGTTAGATAACAATTTATTTTTAACACGATCAATTTCTAATTAATAATATATTTATTTTAAATATATTATATTATTAATCAACCTTATTCGTTTTTTGTTAATAGGGATACCAGGGAACATGGATTGTTTTTGTATCAGATCAACGATATATCCGGTGTTCCGGTATGGGAATTGTTCAGACGGGGTGATTTTCCGAATGGGGAAAGCAAAGTTGGGTGGCCTATAATAGAAGTAAAGTATAGATGAATTGGGGGGGAGGGATTTAAATGATCAAGTATTGATCCTCTTTCCCACCTCTGTTATGAAGCCATTCAAGTGCCTTTTTATGATTTTTTTAATGAGGGAAATATCTTTGGCGGAGATGGCATCCAGTAGTACGCATAAGTCATTCAACCCAAAAAAAATATCATCACTTCCGTTGGTAAGGCAATACCAGACTCTTGCACATTTGTCGTGAAGCTGCTCAAGCAATTTTGCCAATTCCGGATTTTGTGTGGCCCTATATATGGAAGTATGAAATTCGATCTCCATTCTGGCAAATTTATACTCTTCTCCAGTTTTATGCGCTAAATTTTTCAATGCATTCAACTGTGTTTTTAGATCATTTAATTGATCGGAAGAGATCCTTTTGGGGGCTAATTCGCCTGCAAATAATTCCAGAGGCATTCGGGTTTCCATGAGATGCATGAAGCTGTTTATGTCGAGAGGGGCAATGATTGTGCCTCCCCGGGGCACCCTTATGATGAGGCCGGCGCTTTGAATTCTCAGTAAGATCTCACGCAAAGGTGTGCGGCCGATGGAAAATTCTTCCATTAATTCCTGTTCTGTCAGTGTATTGCCCGGCTTTAAAAGTCCGGTAACAATTTTAGCCTTCAGTGCCTGGTAACAATTTTCTTTTTTTTGTTTCTTACTAAGTTTTGTGTTCATTATTAACTGATAAATCTCCGCAATCATCGTACCAGAAATCAATCCTGGCACACGATCTGTCAATTCGATCATCTTATTGGCCGATTATAGTATTAGCCGCTTAACTTTAGACCATCCTTATGAAGAAAATCAAGTGTCAAACAAATAATTTCCATATTTAATGACTGACAGTATCGGAAAAAACATAAATTATCAGATGACTGGTATCCTATTTATGACAAATCAGATCTGCCTGGATTTTATATGGCCATCGGCACCAGCGGCAACCAGTACAAGAATGCACCTGTGGTAGGTTGCTTTATGTCGGAACTCATCCGGTATTGCGAAAGCGGCAATGACCATGACAAGGCACCCCTGCAATATAGGATGAAATATATTAACCATACATTGGATATTGGTTTTTTCAGCCGGAACCGGGAAATCAACCAGGATTCCAGTTTTTCGGTTATTGGGTAAAAATGTTTCTTTCCCCTGAATTCAAAAGTTATCGTTGAGGACAGTTATCACTTCAGCCTTTCTCAGGACAGAGTCATCCTGGGTATTGACATAGCCTTTTTTTACTATCTCAAGGATGATTTCATTTTCCAGATCAGGATCTTCCCTGGTTTCTATAATTTTGCATAGTTCCATTGTTGCTTTATTCCGGGGAAACTTCATTGGGACAATAGAAGCAGATTGAAAGTGACGAATCAGTTTCCTATGGATAGAAATGATATTTCTGCCCAGCATTTTCGCAGTTTTATCAAGGCTGTCTTTTTTTGTTTCAAGGTTGTTTTCCAGGGTTTCAAAAGCATCCATGATGTCAAGAAGACTTAAAAAAGAATCTTTTGTGTTTTTACAAAACAGTTCTTCTTTTTGGGCAAGAGTTAATTTCAGTTCAGCGATTATTTGCTGAAATTCAATTATTTTCTGCCTTAACAGCTCTTTTTCAGTGGTCATGATCTTTTTCAAAAATGGTTAAATATTTTAATTGATGGCAGTCTGATGTTTCAGGCCGACCAAGGTATTCTGATTTTTCACTTATTTTTTGGATCAACCTTTCTTTTGTATCAGCAAGATCAATAAAATGCAAAAACTCATGGCAGGCTCTGGAAACAGGGTCAAGAAGCATTTTCTGGGCCTGGGCAATCTCTTTGGCAGAATATTGTCTGTCACGCATAGCCATGGCAGCAGCACGAATTATTTCCTTGTTCGAAGCAGCTCTTTTTATACTCAAAATCTTAAAGGGATTCATCTTTTGTTTAATCTCCTATGAATTGAAGTTGTTCATTAATCGAATCAATAACAGGATGATAAGGATCAAGACTCATACAGGCCTTGAGAAGATCACTGAGATGAATTTTTTGATTGATAAGATCCAGACCGCTGGTGCTGATCTGTTCAAGCATTTGTTCTCCAAACTCAAAATATCTGTCGCATACTTCCGGATAGGCGGATTGACGGGCAAGCCTGGCAGCTTTCATAAGTTTGTGTGTATTCATGGCCTTGAAAATGATTTCAGTCTCAAGATCAATGGCGGTTCTCTCGAGAGTATGGAGGGCAAAATCATTGTCCGGATATATTCTAATCGATTTTTCAATGGCAGTCTTCAGCTGTTTGTTATTTATTTTTTTTTGGTTATATTTGATGATGGCTGATTGCGTCATCGCAAAGGAGCACGCCTCTGAAATTGGATCAGAGGGTCGTTCTTTATGGAGAAAGATTAATAGCTTTTCATGAGATAGCAACTGCTTATCACCATATTGAAGAATTTTGTCACTAAATCGTTTTTCAATGGTGGGTGCGGATTCAAACAATTTTGGTGTCAAGACAAAGTATTGAAGATATTCTTTTTCATTGTTCTCCAGGGCAGCCTGTCCAAATTCGAACTTGACAAGTCTTACGACATAGTCAGTGAATTCATCTTTTGGGGAACTTGATTCAATGGTTTCAACCAGGGCCAGTGCTTTTTTAACATTACCGGTTTTTAATGCATAAAGGCCTTCCCCGGCCCTGGAATAATAGCCACCGGTTTCCAGATAGTGCTCTGGATCTTTAAAATCGTTCTTACTCTGTTTGATCAAATCCAGAATGGTATCGGAAAAGCCAAAAAGCGATGCATAGTGAGGCGTACAAGTCTGATTAAAGCCCTGGTTATGTTTCCGGGAAACAGCCGACAGGTCATTCAGCAGTTTTTTTTCAATTGTAAGATAATGTGTGGCATAACGGGCGCTTCTGGAGTTCTGGTGGCGATTTATCTGTTCCTCGGAAAAATGAATTAATCGTTGTTGAATTTTTTCCCTTTTATCAGGGTTGTCTGAGAATCCTGCTGAAATCTCGTTGGAATAAAGTGCCGTAAGCCAATAGGCCATCATTGGTTCCAGAAAATTTGATAGTTCCCGGGACAGATGAAAATAGGTCTTGGCATTCAAGGCAAGGATGGCCGGATCATTGAAGTGCGCCATCTGTAAAAGAAAGTCTGCAATATCAGCAAACGCTTCTTGTTCCCACAAGGTTTCTATTAAAACCAGTTTACAGTATGTACAAATTTCCTCAAGCATGACAATCATCTCTGTATAGTCCAGGGTATTGGCCATTGCAAGAAGGTCATTTGCCTTATGATGAACCTCATTGATATCTGGCTCTTTTTTAAAGGTGCTATAGAATTCTGAACAGGCAAGGGACAAAACCAGCCGCTTTTGTTCGATAAAACGCTTATCAGGGGTATCCAATTTCTCCCATAGTTTGAATGCTTCATGATGCTTCCCAATCTTTGCAAGGGCAAAGCCGCAGTAATATAGTGCATTGTCATCCGGCAGGTCTGATTTGTCAAACAGTGCTGCTGCTTGAAGATAGCTTCCGGCTTTTACAAGACAAAGAGCGCTTTTCAAAAGGAAGTCCTGACTGCTGGTTCTTTCCCATGCCCTGGCATAAAGATCGGATGCTTTGGTGTAATCACAGGATGCCTCTGCTTCCCGTGCCTCTGCATCAATCTTATGCTCGATCAGTTTATGCTGTAGCTCGTTAACGTTGTCGGATAACCAGGGGTCATTTAATAATTTTTCCGCCCTTTGAAAACATACAATCGCTTCAGGCAAATTATCTTTTTCTACAGCTTTCTGACCCTGTTTTACAAGATCTTTGCCTTTGATAATTCTGGTTTCTTTTCGGCAGATTTCAAGTTTTTGGGCAATTGTATTGTTGTTAAGTTTTTTTTGGACCTTTTCAAAGTTTTTTTCAGCAAGCAAAAAATTTCCGGTCTTGAACAGCTTTTCGGCCCGTTTCAGGGCGGTATCAATTTTATTCTTTTTTTTAGCCATTTTTCTACTCCAGAAAAACCCCTATTGTCATCCCGGTCTCAAGAGGTTTATCTTCTATAAGGCAGTCTTTTTTATTCAAACAGTATCGGTCTATGATGGTCTTTCGTGTATCCCCGGATCGAATAGTATAGTTCCAGTAGCGTCTTTTTTGCTTCGTGCCGGTTATGACCTTATAAACACCGGCAGCCTGTGTTTTATCGCACAAATAGCGCAGCGTATCCTTGCTGCCGATACTGTACACACTTATATCAGGATTATGTTCCATCAGTACGGGATAGAAAATCCCTGAACCGTAAAGATCCCTGGCAATAGTCCACAGGGTATCCTTATCGGTTGCGCGGTAGGTATCAAAACATGGTACTCTCATTTTGCTTATAGTTTCAGACGTTCCTATTTTCTCTTCAGGAGCTTTAGAAGCGGTTTCTTTTTCAGGCATGATCCGGGCCAGATGGGTTTGATTATTTTTTGTCATCTCAACCAGTTCTTTAACACGCTTTTCCAGATCATCCACCCGTCTTGTATCTGCTTCCAGGGTTTTACTGATCTTTTTTGGATTTTTGTTCAGTTTAGCCTGAACCCGAACCATGTCAGTATCCAGTTTTTGCACCATGGACTGGATGGAAGAGAAGCGGTGGGCAGTATATCCCAAAAGGCAGGCAATGGTTAAAAAAAATATCACAACCAGGACAACTGGAAAACCTGGGAACTTGCTTTTGTAAATTTTATCGGTATCTGACCATGATTCTTCCTGTCCGGCTGGTTGTGTATCCTTTGGCAGGTCAATCACTGAATCCCCGGGGAAATCTGGAAGAGCATCCAGAAGCCTGAAACAGACCAGATCTGAATCACACTGGGGACAGCAATCCCTGTCCTGGGGGATATGCTCAAAATGACAGACAGGGCAGGTTATTTCAAAACTCATTTACCGGGTAATACCTTTTTTAATCGTTCCGGTTTTATAATCGTATTGCTGGATCACCTTATCTACCTCGGGTAAAATTTTACCAAGCGTGGCATCAATCCGCTCACTGTTTTCTTTTTCCACTGCCGCCAGGATGCTTGAAATTGCACCATAAAATTTAGGTGCTCTGGGGGGGTCATGCTCTTCACACAGATCTGCTGCCTTGGTGATACGCATGAGAATGTTGGGCAATGGGAACTTATCAATGAATCTGTCTAAATCATTATAGGCATCAAGGTTCTCTTCATAGGTTCCATCAAGATTCATTGTTTGAAGGTGTTCAATCTTTTTTTCCATCAACGACTTATCTTTTGATGAAAACGCTGCGGGAAACGTTTCAAGAAGATCCTCTGCATAGAATAGGAACGCATAACAGTCCACACCTTCTTCTGCCAGCCGCTTTGTTTTATCAAGGTTCATTTTTGCAAGGTTGTAAACCGGTTCGATAACCTCACCGGTCTTTTGATCGATCACCCTGTGAATATCTTTTAAGATGGAAATAGTCCGGGTTGTCATATCGTTAATGGTATAGGTTTCGTATTCTTTTTCATTGGCCTCATTGATCATTTCTTCCAGAATTTTAAACAGTTTTTCATCAGCCTTACCTCTTGATAATGTTTTGCTTAACTCCACCTCGGGCAGTTCTTTCAGCGATGCAGCAACTTCAACAAGATTATTTTCATCAATCTTTAAGGTCACTTCAATACTGAGCGGCAGCTCCCGGGTCTCATCCGATTGATCTGTCCGGTATTTATCAATTGTGTTATTATCAAAACCCAACCAGAAATCACCAATGGACTCCTCTTTATCATTGACCATGTTAGAAAATTTCATGTGAACCAGATTCTGATCAGAATGAGCCAGTCTGAAAATTTCAGACAGTTCACAGGGAAGAGGCGTGTTTTTTTCAACAAACAGATACCTGTCACCATTTTCAAGGACAACGTAATAATCATGGGCCGTTGCGTGGACAATATCAAAAACACCCTGATCAATGGTATGCTTCTCCAGATCAAACCCACAGCTGCTGCAGACAGTGTCTGACTGGGAAACCGTTTTTCCGCACCCAGCACACTCATAGGTATCGGAAAGCCGGTGGCTTAAAATAGCCGCGCCTTCGGCAATGGCTAACATGGGCTGTTCATGGACAAGTACCTTATCCGAACCGAATATAGCTTCAGCTGCCTTGATAATGCACGGGATTTTTGAACTTCCTCCAACCAGCAGCACATTATCTATCAAATCCGGCGTAAAATATATATCATCCAGCAGCTTTCGGGAAAGTGCCATGGCAGTTTCAACAACTGGCTGGATAATGGTTTCAAGCTGTTTTCTAGTCAAGGTAATATCTATATCCAGAAGATCACCGTCATTGTCCTTTAGAAGACCCAAAATTTCAATATAAGTTTCTTCCTGATCGCTTAAGTTGATTTTTGCCTGCTCCACAGCAGCCTTCAGCTCGCCTAAAAAGCGAATTTTCTTGCCGGTTTCCTGGTGGTCTATCAACTGGCCGATATCTTCAATTCCATACTCGCGCTCTGTTTCACTGAGTACAAAATCCTCGATTTTACGGTCGATATCCTCTCCGCCAAGCCACATGTCGCCGCCCTTGCCCTGTTCAATGAACTGGCCGCCACTGATGGTAAACACCGACAGATCAAAGGTGCCGCCCCCAAAATCAAACACCATGATGGTTTTGGCATCCTCGTCGTTTACCTGATCAACTCCAAAGGATATAGCCGCTGCAGTCGGCTCAGGAAGCAGCCGCTGCACTTTTATACCGGCCAGACCCGCAGCAATTCTTGTGGCATGCTTTTGCTTGTCATTAAAATAGGCAGGCACGGTAATCACTCCATACTCAACAGTGTCACCGAGATAGGCTTCAGCATCCTTTTTTATTTTTTTAAGTATTTCGGATGAAATCTGCTCAGGGGTATACTCCTGGTTGCTTAAAAGGATAACCAGAGAGTTGTCAGTTCCCCTGGACTGGCGGGTTATGGTTTTAAATTGCCGATGGTCGGATATGATTTTTTGCACTTCCGGATTGGTAAAACTTCTTCCCATTAACCGTTTAACTGCTGTCACAGTATTTGCTGGGTCCTGTTTGATCCATTCCAGGGCATGCTTTCCAATAATAAATTCCTGCCGGTTGATCAGCCCCATTAATTTCTTTTTTTTAACAGTAACACATGATGGCGTAATCAGATCTCCTTCACTGTTTCTTATGATTTCAACCTGCACTTTCTTTATGGATGCAACTGAATTGGTTGTTCCTAAATCTATTCCTATGGATTTTGACATAATTGTGTCCCTGGTTATTGATATAAAAAATAACTCAAATTTTTATCAAAATCATACCTATGTTGCAAGAAATTTTTAACCTTCAAAGAGTGGTGATACATAAAATCGGCAATTGAAAACATAACCCGAATTTCCAGACAATCAATTGTCGAAGTCTGGGGTCCATGTTTTCCATTATGATAAAACAGCGATCAATCTGTTCCTTTATCAGTAATAGCTGTTCAGGGGTTCGTTCCTCTTTTATACCACCTTGAAGTACCAAAAGGGTCTCAGGAAAAGGGGCCACTGGTTTTCCGTCCTCTGCGCAGGGTTTCAGCAAAGCCTCGTTGAAAAAAAGGGCATCCTCCCGGCATGGGGTGTGGATTTCAAAAAGTTCTGTTTTATTACCTCGGATTGCGGCATTTTTTGTCAGATAGGA
>Ga0180009_10001932_pt1 | contig 24563 bp, 33 predicted proteins | sample OS_PC_MetaG_FD_123537 | JGI IMG/M metagenome (GOLD analysis project Ga0180009, IMG submission 123537) | Groundwater microbial communities from the Aspo Hard Rock Laboratory (HRL) deep subsurface site, Sweden - OS_PC_MetaG | ecosystem: Environmental > Aquatic > Deep subsurface > Groundwater...
ATGTTGTATGGATATGAATAAGGATACGGTTGTGAATGAGACTGATGCTATAATAATTGCTAACATTGTTGGGGGTGTTAGTGTGAGTCCAGGAAAATGTGGAGATTGTGGCACAACACCAAATGGTCAGTGTTCTGGTTACAAATACTGTTACAACGGCCAGTTAGCAGGTAATTGCGACAAGTGTGGATGCCCAGATGGAGGGAGATGTAAGAATGGAATATGCAAATATGATTTAGAAGAAGAATCAACAGATGAATTAGCTGTTGGAGATAGAGATTTAGGAGGGGAAAGTGATGGGGGAGAATTGGGTGGAGCCGATAGTGAAACAAGCCCAGACTCTAATGAAGAGGACGATGTTATAACACAGCCAAATATTTTTCAAAGATTTATAAGTGGTGTTGGAAAAGTCATTCAAGATATTTTCTAAAAATATAACTTTATAAAATAAAGTTGCTTATTTTATATTATGAAAAGGGTGTTAGGATTTATCTTTACTTTACTGGTTGTTGGAGGGCTTATTTATATTATTAAGGATATTAATTTTTATGAGTTGTATCTCATTTTAGCAGAGGCCAAGTTAAATTGGATTGTTTTATCTTTTCTTGCTACTTTTATGACTTTTATAATTTGGAATCTTAGGGTTGTACTTATCTTTCGTCATTATATGCCTATAGAATTTTTATTTTCTCTTAAAGTTTTATTTGCGGGAGCTTTTTTTAATACTGTTACTCCTGGGGCAGGAGTTGGAGGAGAACCATTTAGGGCGCATTTTTTTGCAAAGAGATATAATAAGCCAACTACTAAGGTTCTGGGATATGTTTTAGGAGATACTTTTTTTAGAATCATGGTTTTATTAGCACTCACTGTTTTTTCTATTTTATTTGTTTTGGTTTATGTAAAGATAAGTAGTAATTTGAGATTAATTTTTGAGGGAATTTTGGTTGGTGTTTTTTTAATTGTGTTTTTTACAGTTCTTTTTCTTTTGAAAAAGTCTCATTTTAGGATAGGAACTTTTTTTAGAAAATTACATCGTTTTAAATTTATAAGTAAAAGATTTGTATCAGAAGATCATTTTGTTTCTTATATTAATAAAAGAATAGGTAATCTTACTGGAGTTTTTAAAGAAGTAGCTAAGAATAAAGAACACTGGGTTTTTGGGGTTATTTTATCTGTTGTTTTCTGGGGGCTTAATATTTTATCTGCTTATTTTTTATTTTTAGCTTTTTACCAGGATGTTAATTTTTTATCTGTAGTTATTGTATTTACTTTAGGAAATATAATTGGAAGCTTTACTCCTATTCCTGGAGGAATAGGTGTTACTGAAGGAAGTATGACTTTACTTTATTCTGCAATGGGAGTCTTTTTTCCTTTAGCTTTACTTGTAGCATTTTTGCAAAGGATGTTTTATTATTTTTTTAGCCTTGTTGTTGGGGGGTGGTGCTTAGTTAATTTGAGAAAGATTAATTCAGAAAAAAATGGTTTTTTCTAAACCTTTATTAATATCTGTTTCTTTTTTTAAGAGTTAAAAGAGGTAAAAATGCCGCCGTATAAGAAACCTAGTGTTAAGGATATTTTTAAAAAATATGGTGCAAAAATTGAAGGACAAATAAATAGTTCTAGTGAAAAACCTGGAAACTATAGCCAGGAATATGTTAGATTTAAGTCTGAATTAGCTCCTGAATTAAGTAGATATGAAAAGCTTTGCCAGAGTATCGGGAGTATTGTTAAACTTAAAGCATCTAAAAAAGATGAAGAAGAGGTTGGAGCCCACTTAAAATATGCTAATATTGATGTAGCTCCTTGGCAGGCTTTAACTTTAGCAGTTGTTTCTTTTATACTTGTTTTTTTCTTAGGGATTTTTATTTCTTTAGGATTTGTTTTAATAAAGGGCAGTTTTTCTGATTTTCCTATTTTATTCTTTTTTTTGGTTTTAATGCTCTCTTTGTTTTTGTTTTATTTTGTTAGAGAGTATCCTGCAAGGCTAGCAAATAAGTGGAGGCTTAAAGCTTCTAGTCAGATGGTTCCAGCAGTTTTGTATGTTGTTGTTTATATGAGACACACACCTAATTTAGAAAAAGCAATAGCTTTTGCTTCTGAACATTTACAGTATCCTTTGGCATTGGACTTTAAGAAGGTTTTTTATGATGTTGAGATCGGAAAGTTTTCCACAATTAAAGAGAGTTTAGATGGTTATCTTGAAAAATGGAGAGGTTATTCTTCAGAGTTTATTGAGGCGTTTCATCTTATTGAAAGCAGTTTATTTGAACCAGATGAAGCAAGAAGAATCACTACTTTAGAAAAATCTTTGCAGGTTGTTTTAGATGGAGTTTATGATAAAATGCTTAAATTTACTCATAGTGTCAGAAGTCCTTTGACTAATGTTTATATGCTTGGGGTAGTGTTACCTACTCTTGCTTTGGCATTATTGCCTTTAGCTTCTGCAATGCTTGGAGGACTATTGAAATCTTATCATGTTTTTATTCTCTTTAATATGGTAATTCCTTTTTTTGTTTTTTATCTGACTGATAAAATTATCTTTTTGAGGCCAGGAGGTTATGGGGAGAGTAAGTTATTAGAAAGACACCCGATGTATAAAAATTATGCCTCTAAAAAGCACTATCTTAATGCATTTATTTTGTGTTTTCCTTTTTTTGTTTTGGGTTTACTTCCTTTGGTCTTTCAGTATACTTCTTTACCTGTAACATTGGGGCTAGAAAAAGATTATAGTTTTGCACAGCTTGGTTTAGGTTTTTTTGGAGATGAAATGTTTTTTGGTTTTACTGAAACTGGGGCAGGTCCATTTGGTGTTGGAGCTTTAGTTTTAGGCATGTTTATTCCTTTGGGGATTGCTTTATTTTTTTCTCTTTCTTATAGGGATAAAACAAAGGATTTAATTCTTGAGAGAAAAGCAACTAGAGAATTAGAAAGTGAATTTAATAATTCTTTATTTCAACTTGGGAATAGAATTGGCAATGAGACTCCTCCAGAATTAGTTTTTGGTAAAGTTGCTGAATCTTCTAAGGGATTAAAAACAGAAGATTTTTTCAGAAGAGTTAATTATAATATCAAGCAATTAGGAATGAATGTTGAAAAGGCAATTTTTGATAAAAATAGGGGAGCACTTGTTTCTTTTCCTTCTGATTTAATCGCAACAAGTATGAGAATTTTAATTGAAGCATCAAAAAAAGGACTTAAGATCGCTGCGATGAGTTTAATGAGTATTTCAGAATATGTAAAGAATATCGAGAAGATCACTCAGAGACTTAAGGATATGCTAGCAGAAATTATCTCTGATATGAAGAGTAATATGACCTTTTTAGCTCCTCTTCTCTCCGGAATTGTTGTTGGTTTGGCTGCAATGATTACTGCAATACTTGGAAAACTTTCTATTCCTGGAGCTCTTGAGGGAACTGATACTGCTTTGGGAGGACTTTCTAATATTCTTGGTCCGGATGGAATTTTTCAAATGGCTCAAATGATCCCTCCTTATTTTTTACAGATTTCTGTTGGAATTTATTTAATTCAAATAGTGTTTATTTTGACAAAAACACTGGTTACTGTTGATTCTGGAGAAGATAAATTAGAAAGAACAAACCAGGTAGGAATTAATCTTAAGATAGGCATCTTATTGTATTTTTTAACTGCTTTAATAGCAACATTAGTTTTATTTGCATTAAGTGCTGTTGTTTTATCTGGAGCCATTAGTTAATTTTATTAATGTGGATTTGTTTTGTATTTAATGAAAACAAAGGAGGGTATTGTTGCAGATTATTTGCCTTGGATTTTAATTGCTGTAGCAGTTTTAGTTATTTTAATGATCGGTATTTTTATCCTTAAAGGCCAGGGAATTAGTTTACTTGATAAAATAAAAGGTTTATTCAGGAGCTAAAATGTCAGAATTAACAATTGGACAGCTAATAAAAATAATTATTGGGGTTTTGGTTTTTGTGGTTGTAGTTATTGGCCTTTATTTTTTCTTTAAAAATTATGTTTTTGATTTTTTTAGAAATGTCGGGGGAGGAAACGAGACAAATGGCTTAGTTCTTAGTTTATTAAAATGAACAATAAAAGACAAAAAACCAGGAAGTTTTTTAACTATCGTTTTTATCCTAAAAACAATAAAGGATTTTTGCTTGGTGAAACAACCTTGAAAATAATAATTGCAGTTATTTGCATTTTACTTTTAGTGTATTTTTTGTTTTATCTTTATTATTCTAGTACAGATAAACAAAATAAAATAAAAGCAATAGCAACACTTACAAATTCTACAGATAGTATTAAGGTTGTTATTGACCGAGTTAGGGCTAGTCCTGGCGTTAATGGAATAAGCTCTGAGAAAAAATTAATCCATAATCCAACAGGATGGAATTTGTTTGCTTATACAGAAAACATAAAGAAACCAAATTCTTGCGCAGGAGATAATTGTCTTTGTATTTGTGATGAGGTTTGGATAGATACTTTATTTGGGATTATGGATAGCAGACAGTTAAAAGAGTGTGACGAAGATGGGGCATGTTTAATTGTATCTAGCCTTAAAGAGAGTAATCTTAATATAGAAATAGAGACAAATACAGAACTTTTAATAAGAAAAGAAAATAATTTAATTGAGGTAAGTAAAATATGAATTTAGATGATTTAATTAAATATTTAATATGGATTGTCTTTTTTGGAGTAGTGCTTGTAGGATTATATTTTATGCTAAAAAGGTTGGGAGTAATGTAAAATGTTTAAGGAAAAAAGAGGAGAATTAACAACAAACCAGATAGTTACATTAGTTATACTTATTGCTAGTTTTATTATTATTTTGATTTTTATCTTTCTTATGAATTTTGGGAAAACAAGCGATAGAGATATTTGCCATAATTCTGTTGCTATGCGGGCTAGCCCTGTAATTCCTGGAGAAAGTATCCCTTTAGATTGCAAGACAAATTATATTTGTATTACAGAGGATGGAAGCTGTGAAGAAAGATCTAATACAGAAAAAAAGAAAGTTAAAACAAAAGACGATGTTTATGCTATTTTAGCTGAGCAAATGGCTGATTGCTGGTGGATGTTTGGAGAAGGAAAATTAGAGTATGTTGGAAAAGATTTCTTTTTTAAAGATAATTATTGTTCAATTTGCGCTCAGATGGCATTTGATAATAGTGTTGTTGCTAATATTAAGGATTTTTCTAAGGCAGAATTAAATAAAGATGATTTTTATAATTATCTCGCTAAAACAAAAATTAATGGAAAAGAAATTACTTATTCGGAGTATATTTTTGGAACAAATAATTTAGATAAATTAAAACAAGAACTATCTAAGAATCAGAGTAAAGATGTAACTTTTGGAAAATTAGATTTAAATAAATCCCAGTATGTTGTTATGGGAATTACAAGTGAGGTTACTGGGAGGGGATGGAAAATTGCAGCAGCTAGTGTTGCTGGAGTAGCAGGATTCTTTCTTCCTGGTCTTGGCTGGACCTGGGCCGGAGCTATAGCCGGAGCAGTAATTATCAGCACAGGAGAGTATGGTGCAAATGCTAATCCAGAAATACTCTCTATTACTGTAGAGGGTAATGGTGTTAAGAATAATTTTATGGCCCCTGTAATAATAGATGTAAATTCTGAAAAATTTAAGCTTCTTAATTGTGAAAACGTTGAAACACTTTCTTAGTTAATTTTATTAATCTCTTTTTGTTAAGTAGATTATGGAAAAGAGGGGAAATATTTTAACAGGAAATATCATATTCATCATTCTTAATTTGATTTTTCTTACTCTCTTGATTGTTTTTATTTTTAGACAGGGTGCAGGAATTGTCACATTAGAACAGTCTTATGCAAAACAAATCTCTCTTGTTGTTGATTCTGCTAAGCCTGGAATGAAGATAACATTAGATATGAAAGAAGCAAAGGATGAAGGAGGCGAGTGGTTTAAAGAAAATTATCCTGGTTCTGTTAGAGTTGATAAAAATATTATTACTGTTAAATTAAGTGAGAAATCTTCTTATTCGTATTCTTTTTTTAATGATGTTGAACTTAGTGTTGATGTTTATCCTGAAGGTAAAGTTTTTATTTTGATAAAGGAGAAAAATGAATAATCGCGGCGAAGATCAGATGATTGGTGCATACTGGTTTGTTATAATTTTTATTGTGGCTGCAGCAGTTGTTTATATGGTTTCTGTGTTTTATGGGCATCCTTATGATGTTAGAGAATTAGAAGCAAGTATTTTAATTAATAATGTTGCCGATTGTATTTCTCAAAAAGGAGAGTTAAATAAAAATTTAATTGAAGAGGGAAAATTCAATAGTGAGTTTAATACTAATCTTTTGAAAGAGTGTAATCTTAATTTTAATACTGAAGAGGTTTGGAAAGATACACCCCAATATTATATTGTAGTTTCTTTTTTTAAAGGAACTGAAATTACAAAAGCTGTTTTTAGTTTAGAGCAAGGTAATTCAAATTTACTTTCTAATTGTGAGATTGCAAATGAAGATTATCAAAGATTAGCTAAGTGTGTGACAGAGAGGTTTTATTCCACATCAAATAATGAACAGTACTTGGTGGAGATTACAAGTATTGTTAGGAAGAGTGAAAAAAATGTTAAATAAAAAAGCTCAGATTAGTGATACTTTAACCTGGATAGTTGCAACAATTGTTATAATTGTTATAATTGTTATTTTTATTTATTTTACTTCTGCTTTAGCTAAGGCAAAAACAATTGAGGCTAAAACCAAGGCTATTAGTTTAAGTGATGGATCAAGTCAAGAAGTTAATTGGCTAAAAGAGAAGACAAGTTTAGCATATAAAATTAATAAACAAAATAAAGATTTTATTGAGGGGTGGATAAATGAAAAAGTTGGGTAGTATTCCAATAACAATCTTAGTCATAGGAGTTTTTTTAATTTGTACTCTTGCTTTGATTAGTTTTATTTTAGCTAGTCTTTCTATGAGAAATGCTTTTGCTGGTGTAACTTTAGTAGAAAAACTTAATTCTGATATAGAGGATTATTCTGTTAATTCTGATTTTAGTAATTTTAATACAAAGGTAGATAGTTTAGGAAGAAGAATTTTTTACCAAGAAAAAATAGATACATCGATTTTACCTTGGAAAGAAGATAGGCTTATTTTTTCAGTAGAGTTTCCTGTTTCATAATAAAAACCTTTTTAAATAAGGAGAACTTAGAGTGTGTATGAGTAAAAAAGAGGTAAAAAGAGATTTGGGCTATTTTGATATTTTTTCAAAAAATAAAAAAGCTCAAGGACTAAGCACAAGTACAATTATACTTCTTATTTTAGGAGTTGTTATTTTAGTTATCTTGGTTTTGGGTTTTGTTTTGGGATGGGATAAAATTTCTCCATGGATTAAACAAGATAATAATGTTGATACTGTTAAGCAGACATGTCAGACAGCATGTAATATGGAGAGAAGATATGATTTTTGCTCTAATGCTAATATTGTGTTAAAAGCAGATAAGTCAGAATATACTGCAACTTGTTATACTTATTCTGTTTCAGGTGAATTTAGCAAATATGGAATAGAAGCATGTGGTACTCTTGATTGTAAGCCTGTTGTAACTTGCTCAGATTGGACTTATTTGAAGAAAGGACAAAAAGAACCCGTTAAAGTTATTATAACAGATTCTTCAGGCCAGGATATGACAAGTAGTTATTGTGCTTAAAAAAGGGAAATTTTTTTAAATTCTAATAATTTATCTTTAATATGGATTATGGCTTTTCTGAAAAAAGAAACAAAGGCAAGAATAAGAAAAAAGAAAAAAAGAAACACCCCTATAAGCATGGCGGGGGAAAAAGAGCGATGAATGTTAGGTCTTCTAGTTAATTTGAATAATTTATTGCAATATTTTTTAAATCAAGGTTTCTTTAAGTTTTCATGATAGAGGTGATGTTTTTGTTTTTACTTGGCTTGGGCTTTATTGTTTTTGCCAGTGTTCAGGATATTAGAACTCGTGAAGTTGCAAACTGGATTAGTTTTTCTTTAATCATATTTGCTTTGGGATTTAGATTTTTTTATGGTTTATTTAATGAATCTTTTGGTTTTTTTTATCAGGGGCTAATTGGTTTGGGAATATTTCTTGTTTTAGGAAATCTTTTATATTATTCTAGGATGTTTGCTGGAGGAGATGCTAAACTTATGATTGCTTTGGGGCCGGTTTTAGCTTTTTCAACAAGTTTTATTGAAAATTTAAAAATTTATGCAATCTTTATCTTTTTGTTTTTACTTGGAGGAGCTATTTATGGATTTATAATGACTTTACTTTTGAGTTTTAGAAATTTTAAGAATTTTAAAAAAGGATTTGTTATTAATCTTAAAAATAATAAAAGAATGATCTATCCTGTAATGATTTTAGGAATTTTATTAATGATTTTTGGGTTTATTGCTGGAACTTTTTTTGCCTTAGGGGTTTTAGTGTTTTTATTTCCTTATTTTTATCTTTATGCAAAAACAGTTGATAATGTCTGCATGGTAAAAAAGATTAATACAAAAGAACTAACAGAAGGAGACTGGTTATTTAAAGAAGTTAAAGTTGGTAGAGAACTAATTAAACCAAAATGGGAAGGGCTTAATAAAGAACAGATAAAAAAGATCAGAAAGAAGTATAGAGTTATTAAGATAAAACAAGGAATTGCATTTGTGCCTGTTTTTTTGGTTGCTTTTATAGTGTTTTTTTATTTTTGGGCAAATGGATTTTTTAATTTGTTTTAGAAAGAATTAAATTAAAAATCTTCAAGGAATTCTTTTAGGAAGCCAGTGAGTTTTATCTGAGATTATTTCTTGTTTTTTTTCTTCTACTTTAGGTTCTTCTTCTAGTTTATAGAGTGCTTTTTTTATTTTTTCTTCTAAGAGTTTAATATCTTTTTCAGAAGCTTTTTTTCTTTCTGATTCTAGAGTTTCATTATTATATATTGGTAGCACATTAAGTATTTCATGATCAAATAAAGAAGAAGGGTGAATATCTATTTTTTTTGGTTTTAGTATTTTTAAACTGTCTGCGATTTGTTTTGCCAGTTCAATTGCTTTTTTTGGAGTGTTTTTATTATGGGTTTTTGGGATTATTATAGTATGTCCTAAAGAAACAGGATTTATCTCTAGAACTGCTATTGCTTCGTCATTTTCTGCTATTTTATGGGATGGAAGTTCCCCAGTAACAATTGAGCAAAATATACATTTTTCTTGTCCTTCTTGGCCAACAATATTATTTTGTTTTAAGAACTCTTCTAGTTGTTTTTCATTCATGCTTTCAATTTGTTTTTTTATTTCTTCTTTATTTGGAATGCCTGCCTTGTTAATTTCTGAAAGAAGTTGTTTTTTAATGCTTTCTGTCTTTTGTTTTGATAGCATGTTTTAATAAATTTAGTAATCTTTTTAAAGATGTTTGTGTTATTTTTATAAAGGAAAAGGAGGGTAAAATGAATAAGTTTGCTGGTTTATTTTCAGGTATTGCAGGAGTTTTAGTTTTAGTAGGAGAATTTGTTCCTGGTTTAGATAAATATTACTTAGTTCCTATTGGAGGGGTTTTAGCTTTACTTGTGTCAATAGTTTTATTCAAGAGAAGTTATTAATCTTTTTTAGTAGCTATCCAAATGCCCTACGCATATCTACGACCTGCACAGAATTAACATTATTAATTTTTTCTAGTTCATTCTCTATTGGTTCCAGTTCATGACTTTCATCTAAATCAAAAAAGGCTTTAACTGCCTTAAGTCCAAAAGCAATTGGTTCTTCTTCAAAACGAGTGTTTTTTCCTTGTTTTGAATCAATAATTATTTTGGCCTGCTTTTTTATTTCTTCTAAATCTGTTTCTATAGATGAGGGCATTAGTTTTATTGTAATCAGTGCAGTTCCCATATTTTTATTATTATTTTTTTGGTTTAAAAGCTTTTGCTCTAATTTTTATTAGAAGTAAGAGGATTATGAAAAAAATAGTTGTTGTTACTAGAAAACTTCCTATTACTATGCTTGTTGTACTTATTTGCTCAGAATTATTTATAGAAAAACCTGTTAAGTTTGTATTTAATATGCCGTAGAAGAGGAGTAGTGGAAGGACTATAAATAAAAAGATTCTAATTGATTTTCCAAATAATAAATCCTCTTTTTTATTTTCTTTCATAAAAGAGATAAGTAGAGAGTTGTTAAAAACATTTCTTTTTGGAATGTGCAGGTTGGTTCTGTTTTAAATATTCATTTCTTACAATAATACTTATAAATGGGAGTTTGCTTTTGATTTTTATGGAAGGAAACTATCAAAAGATCTTAGAAAAAATAGCAAGGATATCTAATTTAACAAAAGAGGAAATTGAGAGAAAGGTTGAAGCTAAAAAAGCGAAATTATCTGGCTTTATCAGTTTAGAAGGAGCATCACAGATTGTTGCAGCAGAATTAGGTGTTTCTTTTGATAATGAAAAATTAAAACTTGATGAACTTTTGCCTGGAATGAGAAAGGTTAATGTTATTGGAAAAATAATTAGTTTGTTTCCTATTAGGACTTTTACTACAAAAAAAGGTGATCTAGGCAAGGTTTCTAATTTTATTTTGGCTGATGAGACCTCAAATGTTAAAGTAGTTTTATGGGATACCAATCATATCTCTTTAATTGAAAAGGGATTTCTTTCTGAAGGAAGTGTTGTTGAAATTGCAAATGGAAGCATGAGAGATAATGAGATCCATTTAGGGAGTTTTTCAGAGTTAAAACCTAGCTCAGAAACTCTTGCAGAAGTTGTTACTGAAAGAAGTGTGAAAGAAAAAAATATTGTTAATTTTAGAATTTCTGATATGGCTAAAACAAGAGCATTTATAGTGCAGACTTTTGAACCAAGATTTTTTCATGTTTGTTTAGAATGCAAGAAAAAAGTTGTTTCTGGAAGCGATGGATTTATTTGTGCTGAGCACGGCAAAGTTGCACCAGAAAAAAGAGCTTTAATGAACCTGGTTTTAGATGATGGAACAGAAAATATACGGGCAGTTGTTTTTCATGAGGTACTAAAAAGTTTAGGAATCAATGATCTTGAAGATGTTGAAGGATTGATACGTAAAAGACAAGAGCTTTTAGGTAAAGAACTTGAATTTAAGGGCAATATAAGGCTAAACAAATTTTTTAATAATCCAGAGTTAATTATTGATGAAGTTAATGATGTTAATTTAGATGAACTTATTATGAAGTTGGAGAAAGGCTAAAAGTCTTTCTGCGTTTTCTTCACTGGATTTTAGAAAAGAGAAAAATTAATAAAACTCTTTTAGTTCTTTAATTAATGAATTTTGTTAACACCCTTCCATATATAAGTAATCCTATTGAAGAGTTTTCTAATTTTAAATTTGTTAGCTGGGAAAAAGATATTTATCCTAAATTTAAAGGACTTGTTAAAGAGGAAGAAGCTAATTTCTTTGGGGACTTTATAATTAAGAATCATTTAAAGAGTGTTATTGATTTTGGGGTTGGAGGAGGAATCGAATTAAGTGGAATAGTAAATCATCTTGAGAAGAAAGGCTATCAATTGAATAGTGTTGAAGCGAATGAGGTTGATGATGAGTTTATTATGCAGGCAAAGACTCTTTTTAAAAAGAAAAAACAGGATGTAGTTATTCACAAGGCTAATTGGGTTGATTTACCTAAAGCAGACCCTCCTTATACTCATGTTTTTGATTTTGGATTTTTAACAGGAAACTCTCTTACTTATGTTGGAGGGGGAACAAGAGATTACACAAAGAGAGCTCAACAAAGTATTGTTAGTAAATTTGCCCAGTTAATTAAACCAGGAGGATATTTATTTATTGATTCTAGAAATTATGATTATATAAGGTCTTTAATGAACTTACAAATACAAGATGTTCTTAAAAATTTTCAATTTGATTATACTGTCTATTACCATGGGAGTGGAAAAGATATAATTGTTTTCCCTGCTTATATTAGTGATACTGTAATTGTGCTTCATTATTACGATAAAAAGAGAAAGATTTGGGGAAAACTAGACCTTTATCCTATCTATCAAAAAGATATGATTGAAATATTAAGTAAAGATTTTATTATTGAAAAAATTTATCATGATTTTGGGGAGAAGAAAAAAGATAAGACCCTTTTTGTTCAGTATTTGGCAAGAAGAAAATGATTAAAAATAAATTTTTAAAAATACTATCCTTTTTTATTTTTCCTTTTATTGTATTTATGATTCATATGGTCTTTGCTTTTTATGGAGTTTATATTACTTTTACCTGGCTTGATATTCCTATGCATTTTTTAGGAGGGTTAGCAATTTCTTATACAATTGTTTTATTCTTGAAATTTTTTAAAGATAAAAATATGATTAATATAAGGAATAGATTTATTTTTGTGTTGGTAGTTGTTGCGTTGGTTATCTTGGTTGCGGTTTTGTGGGAGTTTTATGAATTTTTTCTAAAGACTTTTTTTAATGTAAGCACCCAGCCTAATTTAGAAGATACTTTATTGGATTTATTTATGGGTTTGGTTGGGGGTTTGTTTGGAGGAATTGTTTTTAGAAGGATTTGAATTTTGATTGAATTGAGTAGTTTTAAAAATAATCTTTAATTTATCTTATTCATGCTACTTAAAACTCATTATGCAATAACTTTGTTTTTTATTATTCTGTTTTTTTCTAGTGTTGAGCATAAGTTAGTTTTTATTTTAACAGCTTTGGTGGGAACACAGCTCCCTGATGTTGATTCACGTTATTCTAAAATTGGGCAAAAGAAAATTGCAAGAATTTTGCAATGGTTTACAAAGCATAGGGGGATGATTCATAGTTTTACTTTTTTAGTTAGTTTAACTATTATTTTAGTTTTGGTTTGGCCTGTTGCTGCATTTGGATTTTTTTTGGGTTTTGGGTTGCATCTTTTAGCAGATAGTTTTACTCCTTATGGAATAATGCCTTTTTATCCATTAAAAAAGAAATCTATTGGTATTGTAAAAACAGGAGGAAGTTTAGAAACAGGTTTGCTTGTTGGTTTTATGATTGTTGATAGTGTATTAATTCTTAATAAGGGCCTTGGTGTTTTGTAAAATATATCTTTGAGACAGCATAAATCCTTATAAAGCGGAGTATTTTTGTATTTTTTATGGTAGTAAAGAAAGAAGAAAAAGATGAGAAAGAGGTTAAAGAGGGTAAATCAAAAGAGCCAGAATTAACTGATTTACCTGGGATTGGGCCTGCTGTTGCTGCTAAACTTGAGAGTGCTGGGGTTTTTGATCTTATGAGTTTAGCTGTTATGAGTCCTGCAAGCCTAGGAGATGCTGCAGGAGTATCTAGTGCAGTTGCACGTAAAGCAATTGTGGCTGCTAGAGACATGCTTAATTTAGGGTTTACTGATGGTATGGAGTTTGCAAAAAGAAGAGAGAATATTCATTATATTACTACAGGAAGTAAAGCTTTAGACGAACTTCTTGGGGGAAAAGGGATTGAAAGTAGATCAATTACAGAGGCTTTTGGAGCATACGGATCAGGGAAAACCCAATTAGGTTTAACCCTGGCTGTTAATGCCCAACTCCCTCTAGAAAGAGGAGGTGCTAATGGAAAGGCTGTTTTTATTGATACAGAGGGAACATTTAGGCCTATAAGAATAAAACAAATTGCTGAAGCCATGGGTGCTAATTATGAAAAAGTTTTAAGGAATATTCTTGTTGCAAGAGCATTTAATTCAGATCATCAGGTCCTTCTATTAGAAAAAATTACAGAGATGATTAAAGCAGGAGAGCCAATTAAATTAATGATTATTGATTCACTTACTGCTCATTTTAGAGCTGAATTTTCTGGAAGAGGTCAGTTAGCAGATAGACAGCAGAAGTTAAATAGATATATGCATGATTTAATGAAACTCGCTGAAACTCATAACTTGTCTGTTTATGTTACTAATCAGGTTATGGCTAATCCTGCGCAGTTATTTGGAGATCCTACAACTGCAATTGGAGGAAATATTGTTGGACATGCAAGTACGTATAGAATGTATTTAAGAAGAGGTAAACAAGGGAGCAGGGTTGCAAAGTTAATTGATTCTCCGAACCTGCCAGATAATGAGACAGTTTTCTTTGTTACAGATGCTGGAGTTGTTGATAAAACGTAAAAAATGAAAAGAACATTTATCACATCAGAGTCTGTGACTGAAGGGCATCCTGATAAAATATGTGATCAGATTAGTGACGCTATTTTAGATAATTTAATTGCCCAGGATCCATATTCAAGAGTAGCTGTTGAGACTTTAGTTACAACTGGAAGCGTTCATGTTGCTGGAGAGGTAACAACTCACGGGTTTGCTGATATTCAGAGAATTGTAAGAGAGGTTTTAAGAGATATTGGATATACTGATCCTGCATTTGGAATTGACTGTGATGATGCTGGAGTTTGGATTTCTCTTCACGGGCAGAGCCCAGATATTTCCCAAGGGGTTGATAGAGAAGGAGCAGGAGACCAAGGAATGATGTATGGATATGCTTGCAATGAAACTCCAGAATTAATGCCTTTACCAATAATCTTGGCTCATAGACTAACTAGAAAACTTTCAGAAGTTAGAAAGAGTGGAGAAATTAGAAATCTTGGGCCTGATGGTAAAAGTCAGGTAAGTATTGAATATCATGATAATAAACCTGTGCGAATAGACGCAGTTGTTATTGCCCAACAGCATAAAAATAATATTTCAGAAGATGAATTAAAAAAAGAAATTTTAGAAAGAGTAATTAAGCCTGTTTGTGGGAGTATGATTGATTCCTCTACAAAGATTCATATAAATGCTACTGGGTCTTTTACTATTGGTGGACCTGAAGGGGATACAGGAGTTACTGGAAGAAAAATTATTGTTGATACTTATGGCGGTGTTGGAAGGCATGGGGGCGGTGCCTTTAGTGGAAAAGATCCTAGTAAAGTAGATAGGAGTGGAGCATATGTTGCTAGATATATTGCTAAAAATATTGTTGCTGCAGGACTCGCTGAAAAATGTGAAGTTGCATTAAGCTATGCAATTGGAGTAGCTGAACCAACATCAGTAAATGTTGATTGCTTTAATACTAATAAAATTCCTGAAGAAAAGATTTCCGAACTTGTAAGAAAGAATTTTAAATTAACTCCAAAGGGAATTATTGAAAGCCTTAATTTAAGAAGACCTATTTACAGACAGACTGCAGCATATGGGCATTTTGGAAGAAATGAACATGGATTTAGCTGGGAAAGAACAGATAAAGCTGAAATTTTAAGAAGAGAAGCAGGGATTATTTAGTTTTTAAAATGAGTTCAATATTTCCTTTGAGAGAAGATTATCAAGCATTTATTGAAAAATTTTCTAAGAGTATTCCTCCTGAAGTTTGTTTTTATCTTTATGGTTCTTTTTTAAGAGATGATTTTGTTTCTGGAAGAAGTGATTTAGATGGAGGGCTTGTTGTTGATTCTAATGTTGTTATTCCTAAAGATATTTATTGGGGATTATCTCGAAATTTAGCAACTTGTCTTGATGAATTTTTAGGAGTTAGAGCTAATTTTAATATGGGGGATAGAGTAACTAATGAAGATGGAAGGTTTATGTCCTATACTAATGATTATACAGATTTTCTTAAAAAAGAAGGGAAGATTATTTGTGGAGAGGATTTCATTGCTGAAATGAACGGACTTAATTATAAGTATTCTGATCTACAATCTGTTGCCTTTAATTTAAGAAAAATTAGAAATGGGTTTCTTACTCTTTTATGGAGAAGATCTCATGATCCTAGAAATGCCTTTGAAAGTGTTTCGAAAACATTTAATATACTTTCTGGAACCCCAAAAAAATTAATAAATATAAGAGAAAGAAAGTTAATTTTGCAAAGAGAGAGTGTTTTAGAAGTACTTCTTGAAATGTTGCCTAATTTTGACCCTAGTATTATTAAGAGGGTTAATTTGCTTAGACAAGATCCTGGAGCGTATGAGCGGGCAACAGAAGATTTGGGGTTTTATGCAGAGGTAGTTACTTCTGTTGAAGAGATGATAAGAGAATATCTTACAGAATTTCCTGAGATTTCTGAAATGGAAGTTAGAATTTAATTTTAATCTTCTGTGTGGATTGTTTTGTAGTCATGCATTTCTTCAGGCAAAAACCAGAGTTTTATTTCATGTTCTGCTTCTTCTTTATTTCCAGAAGCATGAATAAGGTTTTTGACTGCTCTTTTTTTAATATTTGCTATTGCAGGAGAATCAACAGAAAACTCTCCTCTTATTGTTCCTGGCTCAGCAAAAGCAGGAATAGTGTGGCCAATTAGTTTTCTAACCATTTTAATTGAATGCAGTCCTTCAACAATCATTTTTACTATTGGTCCAGAAGTCATAAAATCAACAAGCCATTTTCTTACTAAAAGTCCGATTTTATATGGATCTTCTGTATTATAATCCTCTATTAATGTTGAAGGTAATTCAAATTCTTTATAGGTTTTTATTGTTTTTTCTCCTAGCTGAGTAATATAGGCTTTGTCTTTTGGATAGTGCATGTCCATCTGGCTTTTGGTAGGATGAATCATTTTTAGAGCAACAATTTTTAAACCACGCGTTTCAAATCTTCTTATAACTTCTCCGATTAAATGCCTTTTAATTCCATCTGGCTTTATTAAAACAAGAGTTCTTTCTTTATCCATGTTAATTTATTAAGTGGATTATATGAAATCTACAAGATTTCAGTTTTTCCATAGAATTGGATAGATTTCTCTTTTATAAATTTTATTGTAAAACGGTGATTTGATTTTCTTGTTTTGGTTAAATTTATATAGTTTTTTATTTTCTTCTTTAGTATGGTGAAGGGAAAAAGAGGTATTGTTTTTTTTGTGCTAGTTTTGGTATTTGTAATTAATTATCTTAGTGCTGAACATATTGTTACTCCTACCTCCTTTAATATTGATGAAGATGATACTACTTTTTTTTCAATCAGTATAGAAAATACTGATTCTGGAGGATCTGTAGAAATAAAAAATATAACTATTGTTAGGCCTATATCTTTTTCTTTTCAAACAGGTTCTGAGGGAACAGATGCAACTGCTTCTTTTACAACTAGCGGAGTTAGTGTTTCTTGGGTTAATTCTAGTGTTTTAGTTAATGAAAGGGAGACAAAGCAGTTTTGGTTTAGTGCTATTCCTTCTACTCCGGGAAATTATAATCTTATTGTTACCTCTATTAGTGATTCTAGAAACTCTGTTATTAATCTCCCGGTTGTTGTTCATGATGTGAATAATCCAAATGCTTCTTTTGGAACTAATCCTGTTGATGATCTTGAATCAACTACTAATAGTACTACTTTTAATTTAAAATGTACAGATAATTTTCATGTGAAAACATTACAATTATGGGGAAATTGGGGAAATTCCTGGCATGCAGAAAAAACTAACAGTTCATATGTTAATAATTCTGTTTGGAGTATACTTGTTTCTAATCTAGATCCTGGGTCTTATTCTTGGGGGGTTTATTGCGAAGACGATGAAGGAAATAGTGATTGGACAGATGAAAATAGAACTTTACACATTGCCTGGGATCCTAAATTAGGAACTCCTAGTGGTACAGGCATTGTTTATACTATTCTTGATAAAGACCTTACAAAGGGATATAAAAAGAAAATTAATTTAGCTGATCAGTTTAAGTTTTTAATAAATGATACTTATCATACTGTAAAATTTATTGAAATGACTAACTCAACTACCAAGGTGGATGTTACTAGTGAGCTTCAGAGAGTTGTTTTATCTTTAAGTCAGTCTAAGAAGTTTGAATTAACTGGAGATAATTATTATGATTTATCAGTAACTTTAAATTCTTTGGATTTTGATAAGAAGACTGCAGAGTTTACTCTTAAATCTATTAGTGAAGAAATAGAAGATCAGGTAGGAATCATTGGGAATAATACAAATAATGTCAGTGATATTAATAACAGCAATACTAGTTCTCAAAATAATTCTGGTTCTTCTAATAATCAATTTGATCGAACTGGAAGCAGTTGGTTTATTATTGTAGGAGTTATAGTAGTTATTGCAGCAATAATAGGATTTCTTTTGTATCAAATGAAGAGAGGGTATGTTGCATCTAGTACTCCTGTTAGTTACACAGAGCAAACAGAAGAAGATCAGTAAATCCCAGGAATATATTTATATCTAACTTTTTTGCAGTACTCTATATAATCTGGATCTTTTTTTAGGTGTTTTTCTTCTGTTAGGGATCTAAAGTGATATATCAAAGACCAACACATCATTCCAAGAACTGCCTGCCAAGAAAGAATAGGAATTAGAGTCATCCACCAGGCTAGATTTTTTGAAATGTATGCCGGGTGCCTTATTATTGAGTATGGGCCCCTTGTAATTATTCCTCTATTTGTTAAATTTGAGCATTTTGTTCCTAGTGCAAAAGTCGCACTTACATAAATTCCTAAGAATATTATTATTAGTATTCTCATTATAAAAGTTATTGTGGGATTAGAAAAGAGAATATAGTCATTAGAATACCATCCTAGATAGTTGGTGACTAGACTATTAAAAGGAGGATAACATATTAGTGCTACACCCCATCCAATAATTGTTGGTTCTACTGATATTATCTTATTCTTTAAAAAACCTGCTTCAGAAGCATAACCAAAAGCAAACCAGAGAGTATCAAAAAAGAAAATTAGTGCTAGAATAAAAGGATATAATAAAAGATTAAATGTTTCAATATTAAATAAAGAGGAGTGTGCACTTATTATCCTTGGTAGTTGTGATTTTACTGAAAAGAAATTTGCAAGAACAAAATTAATCATTATTGGCAGGAAAAATATCTTTACTAAGACAAAAAGAAGAGCCACTCTTTCTTTTTTTTCTATTTTTAGCCTATGCAATTTATCTTTTGATTTTACATAGATCTCTAAGTTGAATATAGTCTTTTTTATAAATCTAAATACAAGTTCTCCTTTTGTTTCTTTTACTTTTTCAGAATTGGTAAATATATAATAAATAAAACCGCCAGAAGTATAGGATAGCGCAATTATAACAATTATATTTACTGTCTCTAGTCTAATAAAATCCTGATAGTAGGGAAGGGCCTTATACATTAAAATTGTTGCCCATATTAATATTAGGTTTAGAAAATAACCTTTGAATTTTTTTATATTCATTATTCTTTTAAGACAAAATTTGTTTATAAAATTGTTGAAAGGCAAAATTATTTAATATTTACTTTGTGTAGGTTTCTTATGGAAAAACAAGACATTATGATTGGTGATTTGCATATTCATTCTAGATTTTCTAGGGCTTGTAGTAAGAATATAGATTTTCTTAATCTAGTTAAGTGGGCTAAGATTAAAGGGCTTAATTTACTTGGGACAGGAGATTTTACACATCCTGTCTGGTTTGAAGAAATAAAAAAATTGCAGGATAATGGCAAGGGTCTTTATTATTATGGAGATTTTCCCTTTATGATAACTGGAGAGATTTCTTTAATTTATACTCAAGGGTCTGGAAGAAGAGTTCATTTAGTTATTTTGGTTCCAAATATTAGTGTAGCTGAACAGATTAATTCTTATTTAGATACAAGAGGCAGAAGAGATTATGATGGAAGGCCAATATTCAAGATTTCTTGCGAAGAGTTTGTTAGGCATTTAAAAGAAATATCTGATGAAATCGAAATAATTCCTGCGCATATTTGGACTCCTTGGTTTGGAGTTTTTGGTAGTAAGTCTGGTTTTGATTCGATTTCTGAAGCTTTTGGATCTCAAATAAAGCATATTCATGCAATTGAAACTGGAATGTCTTGTTATGATAGAGAAACAGAAGTGTTAACTGGGGAGGGATGGAAAAAATTTGAAAATGTTTCTTATGAAGATGAAATTTATACCTTGAATACAAAGACTCATAATATTGAATTTCAAAACCCCACAAAAATTCAGGATTATAAATATAAGGGAAAAATGTATAGGCTAAAGACTAGGAGGGTTGATTTGTTAGTTACTCCCAATCATAATCTTTTGGTGAGTCATTGCGATTTTAGAAAAAAACCATCTTTTGTTTTAAAAGAAGCTAGAGAGGTATTTAATAGGTCTAAGAGATTAATTAAAAGTGGAAGTTGGAAAGGAAAGAAAGAGAAGTATTTTACATTGCCATTTGTTAAGATAAAACATGGAAGTAAGTATTATTCTGGATTTAGAAATAAAAAAGAAAAAATATTTCCTATTGAAGCTTGGCTTAAATTTTTTGGTTTTTGGATTGCTGAAGGATGGACCACTAATGAAGAAAAAAAGGGAAGATATGGGGTTTATCTTTGCAATAAAAATAGAGAAATTGTTGCAGAAATGAAGAAAATATTACGGAGTTTTGGATATAATCCCCATGAATATCTTAATAGGGGGATACACACTCTTAGGGTAAGTGACTACCAATTATTTAGTTATTTAAGGAAATTTGGAAAATGTTGGGAAAAATTTGTGCCAGAAGAAATAAAAAATTTATCTAGAGATTTATTAGAAATCTTTTTAACTTATTATATTAAAGGTGATGGGAGTATTGGGGGAAGGAATAATAAGAAACTTTCGGCTATTACAACTTCAGTTAAGCTTAGAGATGGTTTGCAAGAAATAGCTTTAAAATTAGGAATGTCTGCCTATTATAAGTTGCATAATCCAAAAGGAACCCTTTTTAATAGTCCTTGTTATGATTTTAATAGACAATATAGGCAAAGAAACGATTCTTGGAATATTAATTTTATAAGAAAGAATGTTCATACTATTATGCCTTCAATAATTAAAAAAAATAAAAATTATATTGAATCTTGGGTGAATTTCAATGGGAAAGTTTATTGTGTTTCAGTACCTAATAGGGTAATTTATATTCGGAGAAATGGAATCCCTGTTTGGTCTGGTAATTCAGATCCTGCAATGAATTGGAGAATTGAAGAGTTAGATAATATTTCTCTTGTTAGCTTTTCTGATTCTCATAGTTTTTGGCCTTTTAGGCTTGGAAGAGAAGCAACTATTTTTAAGAAGACAGATTCTTATCTGGAAATTATTAATCAGATAAGAAAAAATGATTTTTTAGCAACTATTGAAACTGATCCAGGATATGGTATTTATCATTTTGACGGACATAGAAGTTGTGATTTTTCTTGTAGTCCAAAAGAAACAAAAAATCTTAATGGAATTTGTCCTGTTTGTAAAAGGTATTTGACTATTGGAGTTGATAACAGAGTTGAAGAACTTTCTAAACAAGGAAGAGAAGAAGGATTTAGATTAGAGGGGGCTAAACCTTATTATAAAATTTTACCTCTGCATGAAATAATTGCTTTAGCCTTAGGTTTTGGAATACAGGCAGGAAAAACTTGGGAGATTTATAATCTACTAATTAATAAGTTTGGGGATGAGTTTAATATTTTACTTGATGTTTCAAAAGAAGAATTTATTAAAAAAGAGGTTAATGAAAAACTTATTGAATTAATCTTAAAAAATAGGCAGGGAAAAATTAAAGTAAAGCCAGGATATGATGGGGTTTATGGTAAGGCAGTTTTGGGAGAAAAGCAAAGTAAATTATTTTGAATCTTTTTTGTTTATAAACTTATAGTGTGCGCTTTTTGTTTTTTCTTTGCAAATAGCACAAGAATCTTTTAAAGTATAAATAGAACACTTATCACATTTTTTTAGTTTCATCCTAACTAAATTAAGTCCATTAAATATTGCTTTAATTTTTTATTAAACGAAGTTGTAAAGTATTTTTCTAGCTCTTTTGGAGAGACCCATTTTAATTCTACTAAGCTTCCTCCTGGTTTTTCTTGTCCTGCAAAAACCTGGGTTAAGAAATATACTGCAAGCAGATCTTGTTTTTCAGTGTATATTTTTGAGAAAATAGCTCCTAAATTTTTTATGTCATATCCTGTTTCTTCTTTTACATGTTTTTTTAATGTCTTATCTACTTCATCACCTGGTTTTAAAATACCTCCTGGAAAAACCCATGAAAGTTGTTTTATGTGGGGGTCATTTTCTCTACGACCAATTAGAATGTTTTTTTTTACTGGATCAAATATTATTCCTAAAACTATTGCATGGAGTTTATTTTCTTGTTTTAAAGTTTCTTTTTCCATAATAATATTGGATTTTTTTGCCTTTTAAGTCTTTTGTTTTGATGGGGCATGCCGAGGTTGTTAGTTTGTCTTTAACATTTACTCCTCTAGAATACTAAGAATTATTTTAAGTTAAGCAGATATTCCTTTAGTCTTGTATGAAAAGAAGTTGTGAATAATTTTTCAAGTTCATCTGGTTTTTCCCATTTTAGTTCTTTGTAGAATTTCCAAGGCTTTAAAGTTCCACTAACTGCTTCACATAAGAAATATATTGCCATGTAGTCTTTTCTTTCTGGATAAACTTTAGAGAATACTGCACCAAGGTTTTTTACAGTTAAGCCTGTTTTTTCCTTTATTCGTGATTTTAGTTTTTTATCAAGATCATCTCCATGATTTAGTTCTGTTCCAGGAAATCCCCAACTAAATTTTGGACCTAATTCTGGGTCCCCTTCTTTTTTGATTACAAGTATTTTCCTTTTTGAAGGATCAAATATAATTCCTATTAGTAAAACATTGAACTTCTCTTTGCTTTTTGGTTCTTTTTCTGATGTATTATTATTTAACTTTTCCATAAAAATTTATCATCAAAATAGTATTTAAGGTTTGTGTTTTATAGATCTATTTTTTAGAAAAATCTTGAAAAATTTTAGCAAAATTTTTACTTTTCAAGAATGGCTAATTTTTAATTACCTTGGGATGGCCTATTTCTTGTAGATTGATAAGGTACTGGGAAAGGGGTTCTTTTATCTATTCTAGCATCTACAGCCACATAGTCCCCAACCCCCATAACTAGATTATCTACTGATTGGGGGTTGTCTTTTTCTTTATTCATGGGACCACTAAAGATTACGAATCCTCTTTCTCTTTTTTTGTTATCATCTTCTTTCCATCTTGGTTTCATTGCCCATAAAAATCTTCCGAGTTTTGCTTTCCAATATTCTTGAACAAAAGGGGAAGGGTCGCTAACATAAATATCGTTGGTGTCCTCATTGAGAGCAAACATTAAAACATAGTGTCCATCTGTTCTCCCATTAAAAGGTTCTAATCTATAATTTAACATTATATCGTTTCCTTTTTCTATTTCTGCAACTAAAAAATCTTTTATTTTTCTTATTCCAATTTCGCTTGGATGAAGCACTTTTGCATCTATCCCCCATATGCTTTTTATTAGCCCTAGTTTTTCTGGCTTTTTGAAATCATCAAATAATAGTCCTATTTCTGCACTTCCATGTTTTAATGTTCTTCTTCTTAGTTCTTCTCCAAACATGTCTTTGTCTTCTTCATCAATATAAAGTCCTAATTGAACTGCTAAATTTTCTAGACTATATCCATATTCAATTCCTCTTCTACCTAGAATCATTTGCAAACAGGTTGCAGCGCAAAGATTTGGCTTTTGGTTTCTGTTTGGAGGAATTGGATTTAGTGTATGTATCATAAAAAAACCACAAAATACCTCTTTATAAGATTTGCCTTTTTTCAAGAATGGCTAAAATCTAGGCCTTGTTTTTTTGCCTTTTTTTCTATTTCTTCGAGTATTTCCCTTAATTTATTGTCTGCTTTTTTAGGGTCTCCTGCTTCTATTCGTAGATAATATTTTCCTCCAGAAAGATATTTTACTTGGGCATCTTTTATCTCTCCAAGAATGTCCTTTATTATTGTTAATCCGTTTGATTTGGTTGTTGAGAGTAAAAACTCTTTTTTTATCTCGTATTTTCTTTGTTTTTGATTTTTTAGGATATCAAGTATTTTTTTTGCCTCGTCTTTTCCTATTAATGTTTCTAGTTGTTTTGGATCTATTTTTGCTTCTTCAATTAGTTCATATACTGGTATTTTTTCTTGTATTTTATCTATTATTTTTTCTGTATTTTCTTTTAGAACTGTTTTTAAAAGGCTTTTATAGCTTTTTTCTAGTTTATATTTTTCCCTAATTTCTTTTTGCTCTTTTGGTGTGACTCTTCTTAAAGAAAGATCTATATGGTCGTGAGAAACTCTTAATACCTTGCAAATAATTGTTTTTTTTGGAACGACATAGTCTCTTAGGTTTCTTATTCTTCCTGGTGCGATTTCACTGAGAACTATGCTTCCCATACCATTGCCATCAATTTTAACAAATACAACTGTTCCCATAATTCTATCTACAGTGCACATTACAATGTTTCCTGGCTCTAGGTTTGTCATAAGAATAAGATAAATAGTTGGGTTTTTAAGAGTTGTGATGTACAAAACAAATCTTTAAAAAAAGATAAAATCTTTTGTTCTTATGAGCTTAGTTGGAAATAATAGTTGTGATAGTAATAGGACTTATGGTGAAGGATATCAAGAGGGTTGTGTTAAAGGAAGAAAAGATGGATTTACTCAAGGAGTACTTTATCATGCGGCTTATGATACTGCCATAGTTACCTTAAGGAAGCTTGATATCTGTTGTATCCCGTTAATATTTCCTAACGATATACTTTTTCGATTCTTCATTTTCTCATTTTCCTTATGAAAGCTTCTGATGGTGTTTCAAGTTCATCAAACTTTAAAGACTTGTGTGGCTTTA
>Ga0180009_10001933_pt1 | contig 24556 bp, 22 predicted proteins | sample OS_PC_MetaG_FD_123537 | JGI IMG/M metagenome (GOLD analysis project Ga0180009, IMG submission 123537) | Groundwater microbial communities from the Aspo Hard Rock Laboratory (HRL) deep subsurface site, Sweden - OS_PC_MetaG | ecosystem: Environmental > Aquatic > Deep subsurface > Groundwater...
AAAAGTTCCGGCTTTGCCATCAATTCGTCCACTACTTTTTCGGAGATATATCGTGAAAATGCATTCTTTATAAATGCCCGATCCCTTGAAACGGCGATCTGCAAACCCGCTATCAAAATAAAGAGGATGAAAATCGCACTGCCGCCGACCGTAACCACAGGCAATAACCGAAAATGTAACATTTGCCACCAGGTTAAGCCGAAAATTCCCAAAAATCCGACCAGCCCCCCGATGTAAAGGAACCACGAGGATTTCGGAAGGGCCGCACTTCCCAAAAAAACACCGACAAAGACGATCACTCCCAGAACCGGCCGAAGATGCCACTCGGAGTAAAACGTGTTGGTCAACATCCCGTTAAATAAAGCGGTGTGTATGGCAATGAGTGGAACGTCCGCCTCAAGAGGGGTCTGCCCCAGATCGGAGATTCCCACCGAGACATCTCCCACAAACACATGCTTGCCTTCAAAAAATTCGATGAGATTCCCGCGAAGATCGATATTTTCAAAATGCTTCACCAATAAATGCGCTTCCATCTTTTTGAAATCGGTTTCCCAGGCAGCGGTAAACGGAATGAAGGCCCGCCCCCGGTCATCGATGGGTATGATCACATCGTTTTCCAGATTATTCCCTTTCTTTGCCGGGATGACGATTCGGCGCCCCCATTCCACGATGATCTCATCAAGGGACACCCCCGCATAATCGAGAAACAAAGAAAGCGCCAGGGCCGGGAAAAAGCGTTCCTCTACCTTCAGCAACAGGATAGCATGCCGATAGACACCGTCAGGGTCGCTAAACGCGCTGATATGACCTGAATTGTACGCAACCGTTGAAAAGTCGTCGGCCTGCATCAGGGCCCGTATCGCATAATAAGGACGTGAGGCGCCTCTTTCCTCGGGGTTTTTTAGATATTCGTTCTTAAATCGCTGATAGGCGCTTCCGCTTTCCCACTTAAACGGCTTTTTGCTGCTCGAATATTCGAGGCCGACAGGAAGAAACGCGGACCCGAGCTGTCCGATTGAATGGGTGAATTCCAGATCGGCATCCGGCGAGCTTTCCCGGGCAAAAATGATATCGTATGCCACCGCTTCCGGATCCAGGGCGGAAAGTGCCCGGTTTATGCCGGCCAGATCTTTCCGATCCAAGATGTTCTTCTTGAAATACCGGTATGAATCATCTGTAATGAGCAGATAAACAATCTCGGAAGATGAGGAGGGTCCGCGACCTGATGCCGCGGCAAGCCGGTAGAATCGATCCAGAACTTTATAATCCCACTCGGTCCAAACCGATCCAAACGCGGTAATGATAATGCAGACGAACCCCAGGGCGCCGAGGGATAGAATAAAAATGAATTTAAAAAATCTCTTATTTTTTAACCCGAAATTCATACCGTTTAACCAGCAGGGATTTTCCCGTATAGATTCTGAGCTTTTTTAAAAACGGGTCGCCGGCGCCGGATCCTCCCCGGACATTCCCGGCAATGGTAAACGGCTTTTCTGCTTTGCTGGTCAAATCGATTTTGCTTTTTTCATAGAGCTTTTCTTCCAGTGCCTTCCACTTTGATAGCGGCGCTTCTCCCGATTTTAACAGATCCGATACTTCCTTAATATCTTCGGGACTGCAGATGATGGTAATATTTTCAACGCTGCTGTTCCCATCCACCTCGTAAAAACCCTGAACAGAAGGGAGAATCAAGGTTGCGCCCTCTGCTTTCTTCTGGTCCGAATTTAATAGTGTCGCGGTTTCTGAATCGGTGTGTACGATATAAACATGGTCATTCTTCTCCGGGTGAACATAGACACGCACCATGTCTCCGGCTTTAAGCTTGTCTTTTGATTTTGAATGAATCGCTTTATCTCCGGATTTGATCAAAACACCGATCTTTGCCCTTACAAAATCTTCCTGGGCGATGGCGGGTATGCCTGTAGCCGTTAGAAACGCGATAATGGTGCAAAGGTAGAGAAAAATTCTTGTATTCATTTTCATCTGATCCTCCATTCTTCATGATATGCAGGCCTTGCGGCGCTCATTTCATCATCAGCGGCTAGAGGTTTTTTGAAAAAAATTCCATTAGTACTTTTTTCGTCAGTTTATTGGCAACCCGATGGCCGTCCACCCGCCACTCGATACCGGAATCGCCTGCCTTGTATTGCGTTTTCTTTTCCACGTCGATCAGGTAGGCAACCATGCTGCTGTTCCCCGGCTGAACATCAAGATAGTAAAGGAGCACGGCGTCCACCCCAAAGGATTTTGCTTTTTGGCAGCAGGAAAGTAAACCCTTTCATAATTTAACCATGGCTTTTTTAAATACTTTCATTTTATGCTAATAATGCCCTTAGAACAGCACTGTTCATCGTTGAGAATTGATTTATAACTACGGACAAACCGATGCCGTTCAGCCACCATATCACCATTCAATTTAAGAAGCGACTGCTTCTCGCCCTTGCTTCTCTTCTGGCTTCATACCTTTGCTTCTGGTTGTTTCCCAGCGTATTCCAAACCCTCAATGCCAAAGTGGTGGATCGATTATTTATATATCGATCGGAAAGCGACTATTTCAAACCGGACTATAATGACACCATTGTCCATATCGATCTCAATGACTCCAGCCTGAAGGCGTTGAAAACCTATTATCTCAACAGATCCCACTATGCCCGGGTGATTCGCAACCTATCGGCAATGGGCGTCTCCGCCCAGCTCATCGACTTTATTTTTGCCGCCCCCTCTTCAGAACCGGACGACAGGGCGCTTAGGGAGGCGACGGAAGATGCCGGCAGCGTATACTATGGAATGGCGTTTGAGCTGAATGAAGCCGACAACATTCCAACCCCAAGATTTAGAAGCGATGCAGACAAACAGTATCTGGATGCCACCGCCTGGCAGATAAAAGTAATCGACGGATCAAAATCTCTGTATGTGGGAACCAACCCTTTAATTACATTTCCGGCATTTTCCGAAGCAGCAAAGGGAACCGGCTTTATCTCCATAAAACCGGATCCGGACGGTGTGTTTCGGCGGATGCCGCTGCTCATACGTTACGGAAACGGTTTTTACCCCAGTTTTCCCTTTAGAGCGCTTTGTGACTATCTTCAGGTTCCACCGGAGAAGATCGTCTTGAATCCGGGCAAGAGCATCGTCTTGAAGGATGCCGTCAAGCCGTATGATGATGCGGGTCATGATATCGTAATTCCCGTCGATCGATCCGGCAATATGATCATCAATTTTATCGGGCCCTGGGGAAGCATGAAGCATTACAGCTTCGCCAAAGTATTCGAAACTACAGAGGAAACGGCTGCTTTTGATGTCTGGGAGGAAGAACTCTCAAACAAGATCGCTCTGATCTCCGATGTGTCCACAGGGTCTTCGGATGTGGGGCCTGTGCCCACAGACCGACATTACCCATTAAGCGGCATCCATTCCAATATCATCCATACCATCCTCACGGAATCATTCCTGAAAGAACCGGCATTGGCGCTAATGTTGGGTTTGGAGCTGGTGCTCATGGGATTAATCATCATCTCTTCCCTTTATTTCGCCACCTTACGCTTCTCATTATCTGCGGTGGGGATTGCTGCTTTATTTTCAGGGACTGCTGTGTCCTTCTTTCTATTCTCAAACCTGATTTTAAACATCGTCCGCCCCTTGATGATGATTTTCTTTTCCATGGTATCCATCCTCGTCATATCGGCCATAGAAAATGCAAAACTGTTTGCCGACACCGAAAAAGCCAGGGAAATTGCGGAGCGGGATCTCGAGATCGGCCGCCAAATTCAGGCCGGTTTTTTCCCGGAGAAACTGCCGGCAATATCCGGCTGGGAGTTGGCGGCACACTTTCAGGCTGCCCGGCAGGTTGCCGGCGATTTCTATGATGTTTTCGCTGTGGATGGAAATTCAAAGATCGCGGTAATCGTGGCGGATATCTGCGACAAGGGTGTCGGGGCGGCATTGTTTATGGCCTTGACCCGAAGTCTGGTTCGAGCATTTTCCCTTCAGCGGTTTGAAGAAAACAGCGGCTCAGGTGAAAACCAGACGCCCGATGAAACGGAAGCGGCGCTGAAGTCGGTAGTCTCATTCACCAATGATTACCTGGCGGAAACTCACAGCGAAGCAAACATGTTTGCCACCATGTTTTTCGGAATATTGGAGCCGGAAACCGGAAAATTGACCTATATTAATGCCGGTCATGAAAAGCCCGTGGTTTTCTCTTCAAAGGAGGTAAAAGAATACCTGAATCCCACAGGTCCCGCTGTGGGAGCCTATCCGGAGCTGGATTTTAAAACCCGGACCATCCGGCTGGATCCGGGCGATTTTGTTTTTGCATATACAGACGGCGTTGTGGATGCCAAAAATGAAGCCGGTGAATTTTTTACCAAAGACCGGTTGGTCTCATTGCTGACCCTGCCTTCGGACGCTACGTCTGCAGAACTTCTGCTTGAAAAGGTGAAGACCTGCTTGTACGGTCATATGGAGGGAGCCGAACAGTTCGACGATGTGACCATGGTCCTGGTCCACAGGAACATCGATAACACGGGAGGGTAAACCCCCATGAATAAAAAACATCCTGCTTACAGATGGACCGATGCACTGTTGATGATAACCATCATCTTATTAGCCGTCGGTTGTGTCGGATCCCGCATGTCCGTGGAAGAGGCGAAAGAGGTTGCCATTACCATCGAAAAGGAACCGTTTATACCTCCCCCCCGTCGAGCATATGACGTTCTTGCTGTTTTGGAACAGCGGGGGAAATTCAATCCCAAAATCGTCGCCAGGCATAAAACGGTTATGGAATCGCCTCCTCCTCAAACCGATGACCCTGAAACGCTGGCGGAATTTTATCTTAAACGCGGCAATTCGGCCATGGAATTCGGATATCCGCACCGGGCCGTCGAGGATGTACGGAAAGCGCTTTTATATGCGGAGCAGGTGAAGCATTTTAAAAAAATGGGGGGCCTGCTGTTCCGATTAGGTCAAGCAGAACTCTTGGTGGGAAACTTCAAACAGGGCGTTGAAATGCTGGAACGGAGTCAAAAGAAAGGCAAGGGGGCTGCTTACAATGAACTGGTCAAAATCTATTCCCTCATCGGCGATATCGAAACGGCCGGGAAGTACCTGCGGGCGGGCACCAGAGAGCTTGACGACAAGATTCAAAAGAGCAAACGGGAAAAAACCAAAGATAAGAAAGACATGAAAAAGGTTTCCCGAAGAGTAGCCACAACCTCTCAGATGAAGGCATGGTATCTGGAAGGGCAAGGAAAATTTGCCGACGCAGAGCCCTATATCCGCTCGGCCCTTAGTGTCGAAGAAAAACAAAAGAAACGGTCTCCAGGAAGATACATTTCAAGCCGTATCTCCCTTGGCAACAATTTGATGATGCAGGGTAGAAAGTATGAAGCGGAAGTCGAAGTTCGAAAGGCACTGGATAGTGCGCTCGGGTTTGGGGGTCGGGATTCGATTTTGACGGCAGAGGCTGTCAATTCTCTCGGAAACGTGGTCTTGACCCAGGGCCGCATGGATGAAGCTGAAAAACTGGTGAACAGCAGTCTGGACATCCTCGAGCAATGCGGGGTTTCAAGGGAATCTCAGATATTCAGCGACGCCCTGATCGTATTGGGCGATGTGCTGACCACAAAACAAGAATTCAACGCGGCTGCAAACCGGTTCGATTCGGCAGCAAAGGGGGTGTATGCCGGCCCCTCCCTGTACGATCGATTGCATCGTAACCCGAATTTCATTCTGTCTCTCATTCAAATCGGCCGCCTGGACGAAGCGTTGAAAATCGTAAAAGCGGTCTATGAACTGGAGAAGAAACTGTTTGGGACAACGCACCCCAGCACACTGGAAATCATCGCCCTCCGCGGAATGATTCGCGTCAAAGAAAGAAACAATGAGGCGGCATATAAAGATTTCTCGGGTTCGGTGCCTTTGCTGCTGGAGCGAAAAATAGACGAGGAGAACTATGCACAGAGTTTTCGGTTAAAACTTATGGGTGAGGCATATCTGGAGTTGTTAAGCGATTTGAACGGGAGTTCGCTGGAAGCCCGCTTGGGGGTCGATGCGGTCTCCGAGGCCTTTCGTTTGGCGGATGCGCTTGGCGGCCGGACGATTCAGCGATCTTTGGGCGCCAGCAGTGCGAGAACCGCTGTTACCGATCCGAAATTAGCCGACTTGGCCAGAAAAGAACAGGATGCACAAAAACAAATGGAAGTCCTGCAATTATCGCTGTCGAACATGATGGCTGCGCCCGGAAATCAGCAGATTCCTTCGGTGGTCAAGGATCTGCAAAATCGGATCGACAAACTGCGAAAAGCTCAGAAAGCGCTGTATCGCGAAATCGGAAAACGATTTCCCAAATATTCAGATTTCACCCATCCTCGCCCCGGAACCGTTTCATCGGCACAAGAAAAGTTGTTGCCCGGCGAATCTCTTATCGCTGTCTATACATCGGAAAAAAACACATATGTTTGGGCAATACCTTACAAAGGAAGCCCGGCGTTTTCCAAAACCTCTATGGGTATCAAAGAAATGGTCCAAACTATAGCCGGAATTCGAAAGACGTTCTCTCCCGATCTTAACACTTTTGGAGATATGCCTCAATTCGATGTTATGGCTGCCTATGGTCTGTTCGAAAAAATACTGCTTCCGGTAAAAGAGGGATGGAAGAATGCATCTGATCTGCTGGTGGTGGTCTACGGGCCGATGGGGCAGATACCCTTGGGTATGTTGCCCACGGAACCGGTAAGGCTGGGACCTGAAAAGGATTTGTTGTTCTCCAATTATCGGTCCATTCCATGGCTCATCCGAAAAGCGTCGGTTACCAAAATTCCTTCTGCTTCTTCTCTTTTGATGCTTCGAAGCCTGCCAGCAGTGGAATCGATTCGGAAAGCCTTTTTCGGTTTCGGAAATCCCGTTTTTAATCTGACCCAGCTGAGTGACGACGCATATGGCAAAGACGGCGCTTTAAATAAGGATAAAAATCAGTTCCGCCGATTACAAAGCAGGGGATTTAGAAAAAAATCCGATGCGTCTGTTGATGTCGATACTAAAACGCTTTCATCTTTCCGCCTTGAAGATCTTGAACGCCTCCCGGATACAGAGGAAGAAATCAAACACATCGCCATGGCCCTGGATGCTGACCCGGAGGAAGACACCCTGCTGAGGGAAGACGCATCCGAGAATAAAATCAAAGCCTTGGATCTTTCTGATCGAAGAGTTGTTGCATTCGCTACCCATGCGCTAAAACCCGGCGACCTCGATGGTCTGGATCAGCCGGCCCTTGCAATGACCACGCCCACTGTCACGGGGGAGAGCGATGATGGCCTGTTGACAGCAGGCGAAATCTATAACCTGCGACTGAATGCGGACTGGGTTGTGCTTTCGGCCTGCAGTACCGGAATAGATGAAAGCTTCGGTGCGGAAAGCGTATCGGGTCTGGGGCGTGCATTCTTTTATGCGGGAACCCGATCTCTGCTGGTTACCATGTGGCCGGTGGAAACGACGTCGGCCCGTATATTGACGACCGGATTGTTCAGCTATCAGAAAAAAGACAACACTATGTCTCGAGCAAAAGCCCTCCAGAAAGCCATGCTCGATCTGATTGATGGGCCGGGTTTTGTGGACCAATCCAGCGGAAAAACCGTTTCAAGTTATGCACACCCCTTCTTTTGGGCGCCGTTTATCATCATCGGTGATAACGGAAATATTGCGCATTAATTCTTCGCGGCCTTATCCCCCGGCTCCGATCTTTAGCATAGGATTCCATGCGAAACCCGGGCTTCCGGATTTCGGGTTATTCATATAGATCGAAATATTCCCGATCGGGAACAAAATGCTTTTGTGCAAGCAAAACAATCGAATTGTTCCCGATCGGGAATATTATGGGTTGACACCAGTTCATTTACATGAAATATTCCCGATCGGGAATATGATAACAATAAAGAATACAGAACAATTGGGCTCGCTTATCCGAGCTGAGCGCAAGCGCCTGAAGGTGACCCAGAAAGATCTGGCCATGGCTGCGGGCACCGGTCTGCGCTTCATCATCGAACTCGAGCGCGGCAAGGAAACCACTCGCATCGGCAACATCTTCAAAGTGCTGCAGGCGCTTGGAATCAAGGTTCTGGTGGATTCGTCTGGCAATCATCCAGACAGGACGCGTGCACCGTGAAACAGTTGGTTGTCTACATGCGTGAAAAGCGTGTCGGGGTACTCGAGCAAGATGACAATGGGCTCTTGCGCTTCAGATACGCCCCCGAATTTCTCGGCCGGGAGGATGCCATTCCCATCTCACGAATGCTCCCGCTGACATCGGATGCTTTCGAAGGGAAGCGGGCTCGTCCATTCTTTGCCGGGCTTCTGCCCGAAGACGAGCCGCGTCAGAAGATTGCTGCGATACTGGGGATTAGTGAGCGCAACGATTTTGCGATGTTGGAGCATATTGGCGGTGAATGTGCCGGAGCCATAAGCCTGCTGCCCGAAGGTGCTTCTCCGTTGCCGGTGGAGAATCGCTTGCGTTGGTTGAGTGAGGAAGACTTGCAGGCAATTGTGGCCGAACTTCCGCGACGCCCGTTGCTGGCAGGCGAGGATGGCCTTCGCTTGTCACTTGCCGGGGCTCAAGACAAGCTGCCGATTGTGATGGATGGCGACACGATTTCACTGCCCTTGGGCAATACCCCGAGCTCTCACATAATTAAACCGCAGCCGGCCCGGTTCCCCGGATTGGTGGCCAATGAGATTCTCTGCATGCAACTCGCGAAGGCCGTGGGTCTAAATGTTGCAGCAGTCGCGAGTCGCTCGATAGGCGGTGGAGCATGCATCATTGTTGAGAGGTATGACCGAATCCGTAATGCTGATGGGAGCATCAGCCGCCTGCATCAGGAAGACTTTTGCCAGGCTCTGGGTTTCCCCCCTGAACGCAAGTACCAACAGGAAGGCGGTCCATTACTTCGGGACTGCGTGGCGCTGCTTCGAGAATGGTCCACGACACCCGTTCTCGACATCCGTGATTTTGTTGATGGGCTCATCTTCAACGTGCTGATTGGGAATGCCGATGCGCATGGCAAGAACTACTCCTTGCTCTACGACGGCAGCCGACGGAGATTAGCCCCATTCTACGATCTCGTCTGCACGGCGGTGTGGCCGGAACTCTCCAAGAGGCTCGCGATGAATGTAGGGAAGAGCAAGAATATCAACGAGGTGACACCTGACCATTTCCGCAAGATGGCTGGCGAAGCAGATCTCGGATGGCCCATGGTTCGCGAGAGAATGGCGTCTATGTGCGAGAACGTCCATGGCGCGATAGAGGATCACGATCTGGAGCGCACGTCGGTCGATCCACTCATGGCAGGACAAGTGGCCTCGCTTGTTGCTCAGAGGTCCAAGCGCATGCTTTCGTATCTCGCGAAGCAACGCCAAGGAACACGCTGAATCCCGTGTGTCGCCATTTGTCCAACAGAGCAATCATATCCCGGATGAGCTTGCCCTTTGAAAGAAGCATTCCGAAAGCAGCTTCCGGTCATAAAGGAAGTAGCGTCACAAGATTTTGGGTTTTTGGGGGGTTTTCGTTTTATATCCCACAGATTTAGATGCTTGAGGACTTGTCCGCCTTTGGAGGATCTTAATGTCTTTTCTCTGGCCTTATCAGTATCTACACCAGATCATCCGCCGAGCCGATCTTTACCATCTTAAACCACTCATGTCCACAGTCATGACATTTATGGCCAAGTTTTATGCTGCCACCTTCTACGGTTTCATCCATGTTTTCAATTTTCGTTGATTTGCATTCGGGACATTTCTTCTTAAAAACATTCAATAGGCGACTAATCATGCTACCTCCTGGAACATTCGTGGCTTTGCCGGTATAGTATTATTTTGAGAACGCATCTGCATATCACGCTATCTTAAATTGATAGGAATTAGCTTTCAGGGAACGGGTTCATTGCGAAAGCCCGATTGTGTTTGCGACATGATCATCCCACAAGATCTAGGTTGGCCTGAAAGCTGTCGAAACTCGCAATTCCATTAACGGATCAGAATCCGTCTGTCAATAAATTTCAGAAGGCAACATAGTGGGTTTTTGGGGGGTTTTTGATGTGGCGATAGATTGCCCTTGAAATGAAATTTCACATTTACGCGAATTTATAAATTATGCATTTTTCGTAAATATTGCTTGCCTATAAACTTACGAATGCTATAATAATTTACGATTTTATTTGTTTATTTAACAATTTGTATAAATATTGGAGTCGATATGGAAGCGATCTCAAATCAAAACATACCCAAAAAGAAGACACATATCGTCGAAGCCGCAGAAGCCCTTTTCATCCGACATGGTATCAAGCGAATAACCGTTGAAGAGATCTGTCGGAGTTCGGGTGCAAGCAAGATGACCTTCTATAAGTATTTTCCCAACAAGCTCGAGTTGGTGAAATACATATGGATCAATTGGATGGAAGAAGGACTTGCCAAAATGGACGAAATCGATTCCATGGAGATCCCTTTTCCGGAAAAAACACATCGAATGTTCCTGTGTAAAGCAGATCTTGTTTCGAAGATGAGCACGGAGTTCATTGAAGAGATCCTTCCCATTGAATTCGAGGTAGAAAAAATCGAGCGGCGATTTCTGGCCTTTATCATAGCGGCCCAGAGAAAAGGAGAAATAAGACCGAATATCAAGCCGGAATTTATTATGGCCGCCTGGGACAAACTCCTCGATCTTGCCGAAGACGACCATTTAAGACAAAAATACCCGGATTTTTTGGAATTTCAAAGAGATTTGAAAGATTTTTTCTGGTTCGGGGCATTGACTGGAAAATATGCAAGCATCTGATTTTACGGTCAAACAAACCGCTCCCTTTGTCGCTCCAGCACGGCTAAAGCCAACGACAGAAGTGTTCCGGCCGCTGCAGCGCTCCCCAGGGCCAGCGGTGCCGCATGCCAGCCCCCGAAAGAGGATACGATCAAAGCCAGCACCGGAGGTCCCAGGGCGTGGCCGAGTTGGCTCCCTTGCATAATCAGGCCGGTGGTGGTGGCCACCAGCCTTCACACGGTGTCATTTGAAAAACCGTATCTCTTCTTTTCCTTTTTCCTCATCAACAAAATAGAGCATAACCGCGCCGGCAATAAAAAGAAGCAGAATCGAGGCGATACTCATACGGGAAGCCAACTCACCAATGGTCTGGATTTGATCGGGCGTGGGCGCCGGCGGCATCATCATCCTTTTTACGATCAAACCCACGGCTCCCATGAGCGCCGGACCGATGATAACGGCAAATTTCCCCAGCATATTATAAAATCCATAAAATTCCGCCGCCCGATCCGTTGGGATCAGCCGTGAATAAAAAGAACGGCTCAGGGCCTGGATCCCGCCCTGTACGAAGCCGATAACACCGGCCAGCATGTAGAATTCGTGTTTGTGGGTCATCATCATGGCCCAGATGGTGACCAGGCAATATACGCCGATGGCCAGAAATATGGCCTTTTTTACATCCCAGCGCTGGCCCAGTTTGCCGAAACCCAAAGCAGCGGGAAACCCGATGAACTGCACCATAAGCAGCGCGACAATCAGGTCGTTGGATTCAAACCCGATGGATAACCCATAATCCACCGCCATGCGGACCACCGTATCCACCCCATCGATATAACACCAGTAGGCAAACAGAAATAAGAATAGGGTTTTTCGGTGGCGGATCTTTCTTAAGGTCCCCATGAACTCCGAGAAACCGTTACGAACCGCGCGGCCGATCCCCGAAGCACTCCCTTCATTTCGTTCTTCGGGAACCCATATAAAGGCAACGATGCTGAACAATCCCCACCAGAGCGCTACGGACAGAAAGGATATTCGAACCGCCTGTCCGGCATCGGACAAGCCGAAACGCTGCGGCATCAGCGTCATCAGCACATTGAAGAGGAAAAGGATTCCTCCGCCAAGATAACCCATGGCATAGCCCAGGCTTGAAATATAATCGACATCGGATTCATCGGATACGGCGGGCAAAAGCGCATCATAAAAAATCACCGATCCTGAAAACCCGATGATGCCGGCTGCATAAATGAAAATGGCCCCGGCCCATTGGCCCTTTTGGACCAGGAACAGCGAGGCGGTCATCAACACACCCAGGTAGGTGAAACATATTAGAAATTTTTTTCTGTATGATCCCTTATCTGCAATGGCTCCCAATATCGGCGCCATCAGTGCAACCACCAGGCCGGCAATTGAGTTTGCGAAACCGAGCTGGGCGGTACTTACATTTACATCGACACCATGACTCCAATACTGTTTAAAGAAAATCGGGAAAAACCCGGCCATAACGGTTGTGGCAAACGCAGAATTCGCCCAGTCGTACATGGCCCATCCCCAAACCGCTTTTTTCTTCTTTGTCATGATTAATTATTACCACCATAATCCGCAAAAAGACAATCGCTCAGCAGCCTGCTTCAATTGACAGAAACGGTTTCCCCTGATAGGTCGGATATAGTCGTTTTCTTTTTTTAACCTGCTTTTTTTCATAGGATATTTCACTGATGACAGATCCTTATTTGTCCGGACTTGTTCCAAAAAATCCCTTCCACAAGAAACTGCCTGTGTCGGGTTCCTTGGTAGCGGTCTTAAACCTCAAATATGACAGGCGGGGAATGAAGCTGATGCCCCAACGCTCCAGGGCTTTTTTAAAAAATGAAATCCACGAGTTGTTGTTGACGGATGAAACAGCGGCATCCGGTGATACGGTGGAACGCATTTTTTGTCTCGGATTTTTTGAGGTTGCATCCGGCGGGATCATTATCAAGGGAGATACGCTTAAGATCAGGGATCGGGTCATCGGAACGGTTGCCGGGTTTAACAGCGATCACATGCCGAACCATCTGAACATCGTGATCTATAGCGCCGCTGCAGATACCGGGAAAAAGCTCGGCATTGAACTGAAAGAGGCGGTTGTTATCGAAAAAATATAACGCCGCCCGTCTATTCCAAAGGAAAAACAGGCTCCGACCGCAGCAACCGATCCGCTTTGTGATAGTCTTCGATGCTGCCGATATCCAGCCGCGAAGCCTCCAGCCTGAAGGCCTTCACGTGACTTTTCCGACAGAGAAAGTCCACAAAATGTCCCGGCGCATCCTTGTTTTCTGATGTTTTAAGAAACTCCCTCAAAGTGTGTGCAACCGATTTCTGAAAAAAATAGATCGCCGGGCAAGACCAGCGAGACGGCGGGTTCGCCGGTTTTTCGTGAAGTCTTAAGGCCCGGTCGTCTTTTCCGAACGCTATGACGCCGGTTCTTTTAAGCTTTTCTTTATCGTTCTCAGGAAGCGCCAAAATATAGTGGTGATCGCTTTTGAGAAATCTTCTCCAGATCGGTTCAAGCCGGAAACGAAAAATATTGTCGCCCGCCGAAACCAGGATTCGATCAACCTCCGGCAGTTTATTCAAAATCCAGGCCAGATCGTTTGAGGCTCCCAGTCGATTCTCGTTATCCGTAGAACCATCATTATGGATAATCAATCGAAAGCCGCCGGGGGGGCTTGTCGCAGCCCATTTCTTCCGCCACGTTTCAAAATGTGCTGCGAACCTGTCGTTTGTAATGATGTGAACGCTGTCCAGCTCCTGCAACTCGAGCAGTTGTGCCATGAGGTAGTCGAGAACCGGCCGGCCGGCGACCGTGAGCAGGGGTTTGGGGAAGTCTTTGGTAAGGGGATACATACGGGTGGCATACCCGGCGCATAGCAGGATGGCAATCAATGGTGGTGCACTCCTTTTACCGAACTTGCCAGGTAAACCGCTGCCTGCTCCGCCACTTCCGGATGCTTCTTTATGTATGCTTCCTTGATCGAGGAGACCGCACTCTCTGCGGAATCCGGCTTGACAAGCCCCACCACACACCCGCCAAAACCGCCTCCGCTGAACCGCGAGCCCAGAACACCTTTGGTGGAGCTGACGATTTCTTGAAGATCATGAACCGGTGGACTGCCGCATTCATAGTAATTGATGGAGCTTTTGCAGGAAGCATTCATAAGTCTTCCGAATTCTTCAAGGTTCCCCGCTTTCCAGGCGGAAACACCTTCCTGAACCCTCCGAACCTCGCCAAAAAAATGCTGCGCTCGACGACGGAGTCGGGGGTCAAGTTTCTCGCCGTGCGAAAGGAAGGTCTCCGCAGAAATATCCGAAAGAATCTCTCCGCTTGAGTACCCGTTGAATTTGGATAGGTGTTCTGCTGCCTCCCTGCACTCTTGCACCCGGGAATTATACCCGGTTGTGGTGAGTTCCCGGGAATACCCTGAATAGGCAACAAGAATACGATAGGCCTCTTTACCCGAGATGTCCGGGATTTTATCCACATCCGGCTTTCGGGTATCGATATGGAGCAGCTTCCCCTCTTCGCCGAACACGATGCTGGTTTGATCCAGGATTCCGTTTCTTAATCCGATAAACTCATTTTCGGCTTTCTGGGTCAGCCGCACATAATCCCACGGGGACAGGCGAATTTGATTGGTGTCTGCCAACGCATGAAGGTATGTCAGCAATACCGACGCGGAAGAGCTCAGCCCGCAACCGGGAAGCATCCCGCTCAGAAGCCCCGTGATGCCATGATCGATCTGATATCCTTCCCTCATGGCAAGGGCGGCGCCCCGAACATAATAACCCCATGCTCCGGCTATCTTCTCGGGAACATTACTCAATTCAAATTCAACAGAATCCGGATAGTTCTTGCTCCGAAGCTTGATGCGGCGCCCGGTGGATGGAACATATGCCATGACCGTGTAGGCGCTGACGGTCATGCCCAGCACCGGTCCGCCCTGATGATCAATATGTGCGCCCAGAGGCGATATTCGATAGGGAGACGCGATTACCTTTACCTCCTTGAGGGCGGTTCCAAATTCATCCGCAAACTCTTGGGCCAACAATTTCTTTTCCTGGTTCAAATCCGGAAATTCCATATAAATCGTCTCCTGTCTATCAGTCTGTATGGGGCGTGAAACTCAAATGTTAGAGATAATTGTAAATAATCGATGGAAATGTCAAGATAAATGGCATGCAGGCTCTCGGTAATCGATACTCGATGCTGGATACTGGATTCTCGATATGGGGATGCTGAATTCGGGTGTCGGCTCAATTTAAACATCGAGCATCAAGAATCGCGTATCGGGTTCCGCTTGAATAGTTTGGCGTAATGAAATAAACCGGTACCGGAGTGCTGGAAAACAAAACCCTCATCGGTCATCGATTGAATCCGAAAAAACACAGGAGGCTTATATGAAACCATTTCTGTCCGACGATTTCCTGTTGGAGACTGAAACCGCGAAAACGCTATATCTCGATTACGCCGTGTCCATGCCCATATTCGATTATCACTGCCACCTGCCGGTTGAAGAAATCGCTGAAAATAAAAACTTCGAAAACTTGACCCAGATCTGGCTTTATGGCGATCATTACAAATGGCGCGCCATGCGAGCGTATGGCATCCATGAGCGCTTAATCACGGGAAGTGCGAGCGATTTTGAAAAATTTTCCGCATGGGCGGAAACCGTGCCGAAGACCCTTCGTAATCCGCTCTATCACTGGACCCACATGGAGTTGAAAAATCCATTCGGAATAAAAGATACGCTCCTCAATCCGGATACGGCCAAAGACATATATGATCGTTGTACAGACATGCTGCAAAAAGATGATTTCAGCACCCGCGGCATTCTCAAACAAATGAACGTTAAAGCGGTTTGCACCACCGACGATCCCACGTACGACCTTTCTCATCACCGCAAGATTGAAGCGGACGAGAGCTTTTCCATCCCCGTTGTTCCCACCTTCCGACCGGACAAGGCAATGGCCATCGACTCTCCCGGTACCTTTAATGACTGGGCCGACAAACTCGAAGCCGCCTCTGATGTAACTATCAATAATTACGACTCATTTATTGAAGCGATAAAAAAAAGACACGATGCATTTCATGAGGCCGGGTGCCGGAGTGCGGACCATGGACAGGAACAACCATGCGCAGCGCCGTATACGAAAAAGGAAATCGCCTCGATTTTTGAATCGGTTCGGTCGGGAAACAAGCCCGCCGTCCATGAGTTGCTCAAGTTCAAATCCGCCATGCTGCTCGAAGTGGCCCGAATGCATGCCGAAAAGGGGTGGGTGCAGCAATTTCATTTCGGTGCGCTTCGAAATGCCGGTACTCGCCTGTTTCAACAGCTTGGACCGGACACCGGATTTGATTCCACCGGGGATTTTGAAATGGCTAGGCCTTTGGCGAAATTTCTGGACACATTGGATAACGAAAACCGCCTGGCCAAGACCGTGTTGTTCAACATGAACCCGTCCGACAACGACCTGCTCGCCTCAATGGCCGGTAATTTCCAGGACGGCTCGGTTCCCGGAAAAATGCAATTCGGAACGGCCTGGTGGTTCAACGATCAAAAGGAGGGGATGGAACGGCAAATCAATACCCTGTCAAATATCGGATTGTTGAGCCTCTTTATCGGCATGACCACCGACTCCCGCAGTTTTCTATCATACCCGAGACACGACTACTTCAGGAGGATCCTGTGCAATCTGTTCGGAAAGGAGATGGAAAACGGGGAGCTGCCCCATGATTTGGAACTGATTGGAAAAACGATCCAGGATATTTGCTACACCAACGCACAACGATATTTTGCCTTGCCGGGTGTATGCGCTTGACACGCGGCAATCGAACAGGGGATAATTGAATAGAATTTTCAACGCGTGGGCACCATGATACCCTCTGCTCCATTATTCTTTCGTTATCCAGCCAAGGACGGAACCGGAACCACAACCCGGGAATCCGTTTCTGAAAAAGAGGTTGTGGAGGAAGACAAATATATTTGCTGTGCACAGTGCCTTCAACCAATCACCCGCCCATCAGACAGAATCGTTGTCAACGGCTCCCATGTTCACACCTTTGCCAATCCGAGCGGAATTGTTTATGAAATCGGCTGCTTTCAGTCGGCCATCGGCTGCGGTTACGCCGGCCCGGCCTCGGATGAATTCGCCTGGTTCAAGGGCTTCAGCTGGAAAGTCTCCTACTGCGGCAAGTGCCTGCTGCACCTGGGATGGTTGTTTCTGTCCGGAGACAATTCGTTTAACGGTCTGATTCTGGATCGATTGGTGGAACCGGATTAGGGAGGGAGGGTGTTGGAGTGCTGGATACTGCATTTTCATCCATTACTCCAACACTCCATCACTGCCGATTGTATTTAAGAAATCGGTACATTTCGATGTCGATCCAGCTTATCACGAGATTTTAAATACAAGGTAGCCTTGATCCTGCCGTTTGACCAAGAGCTGAAGCTTATCCGCGTTTCTTTCCATTTCTTTTTGGAATGTTGTCAGGGAATCAACGGGTGTGCGATTTGTCTCTTTGATTAAATCACCTTTTCGAATCCCTGCGCGGTCGGCTTTGCTTCCGGGTTTGATGTCGGTAACCAACAGGCCCTTTTCATTCTTGTCATATCCATATTGGTGTGCATTTTCCGGTGTAAGTTCCGCCACCGACAGGCCGAACGGTTCGGCCACCTCGGGTTCAGATTGCGCCAACCGCTCCGAATCCGTACGTTTTGAAAGTTTGGCCGAAACCGTCTCGTTTTTACCATCCCGGAAAAGGGTGATGGCTGCTTTCTTTCCCACATGAGCGTTGGCAATGATTCGAAGAAGATCCTTTGATGAATCCACCGGCTTCCCATCAACGGATATAATGATGTCTTTGGGTTGGATGCCGGCGTTATCGGCCGGATCGCCTTTGTATACCTGGGTGACCAGCACGCCTGTCTTCCCTTTCAAACCATAGTACTCGGCAAGTTCCGGAGTGAGGTCTTGAATGCCCACACCCAACCAGGCTCGGACCACTTCTCCGTTGGATTTCAATTGATCGATAATGCCCTTGGCCAGATTCATCGGAATGGCGAAACCGATGCCCTGCCCGCCGGCAGCAATGGCGGTATTGATACCGATCACCTCGCCGTTCATGTTGATCAGGGGTCCGCCGCTGTTTCCCGGATTGATGAATGCATCGGTCTGGATAAAGTCGTCAAACGGTCCGGAGCCTATAATTCTCCCTTTGGCGCTCACGATCCCTGCGGTAACGGTCTGTTCCAATCCGAAGGGACTTCCGATGGCCACCACCCAGCTACCGACTTTAAGTTTTTCTGAATCTCCCATTGGCAGGGGTTTTAAATCGGAAGCGCCCTTTATTTTGATCAATGCCAGGTCTGTTTTAGGATCACGGCCGACCAATTTTGCATCATATTCCTTATTATTAGAAAGCTTGACCGTGATCTGATCTGCGGCGTCGATCACGTGGTTGTTGGTTACGATGTACCCTTCACGGTCAATGATGAAGCCCGAGCCTAAACTCCGCTGTTTGAAATCCTGTGGCGGCTGGCCGTTTGAAAACGGTCCGAAAAAATCTCTAAATGGATCTGTCTGGTCTTGAGGGCCTCTGAAAAAATGGCGAAACACTCGCCCGCCCCCCTGCACGGTCTTAACCGTCCGGATATTGACGACTGCCGGACGCGCCTGTTCTGCCAGTCCGCTGAAGGTTTTCGGTATTTCAGCGGGAATGGGCGCCGGGTCTTTCAGCGCCGTAGCGCTGTTTGTAGTGTACCCCAAAAGGACACCGGTTATCAGAAACGACATAACAAATGCGACGATTCTTTTCGATTTACTCATTTTGATATCCTCCTATCCGATTTGTTGGTTTTTGGATTCATGTTTATTCGGAAAGGAAGATAACATCTGAAGATGACCGCAAGATGACCGGAACATTACCATTTGGTAATGTTTGAGGAGAGATTAGTTTGAAAGGGTTATGGTAAAAGTGCTTCCTTTGCCCAGCCGGCTAGTGACGGTCACATCACCGCCGTGGGCTCTGGCAATGGTTCGAGCAAGGCTCAGGCCCAAACCCGCCCCGGCTCTGGAGCGGCTCTGATCGCATCGATAGAATCGGTCGAAAATTTGGGGCAACTCCTCGGGAGCGATTCCGATCCCCGTATCCATAACCGTAATTTCCACTTGATCAAGAAGGTTCGATTTCATTGAAACCACAACGGTTCCGGAAGGTTCGGTATATTTTATGGCATTGTCTATGAAGTTTGCGGTCATGCGCTGGATGAGTCGCATATCCCCTGTCATGCTGATCTCTTCAGGGGTGTTGCAAACCAGGTTGATCTGTTTGTCCTCGGCCATGGGTTGAAACAGCTCGCAGGCATCCTGAAGCACCCTGACCATATCCACCGGTTCGAGATTCAGGTTGCCGATTCCGGCTTCCGACTTTGAAATCATCAACATGGTGTTGATCATATCCAGGAGTCTGTCGCATTCCTCGATGATACTCGCTCCCATGTTCTTGTACTCTTGAAGATCTTTGCCTGTTGTCAACGTGACTTCGGCAATTCCTCGAATTCGGGTGATCGGACTCTTCAGATCGTGAGCGATATTGTCGCTCATCTCTTTAATGTTGGTTACCAGGAATTCTATGCGATCCAACATGGAATTAAAGGTTGTGGCCAGTTGGTCGATCTCGTCTCCCCTGGGCTTTACCGGAACCCGCTGTTCCAGTGCGCCGTCTGTAATTTGAAGGGCTGTGCGGGTGACCGATTCGACTCCGGAAACGGCTCTTCGGGCCATAAACCACCCCACAACCGCGGCCAGGGCAATTAACATCGCCATGGTAATGATGAATATCCGCTGAAAGGCATCTATAAACCGGGAGATATTCTCCATGGACTGTCCGAGTTGAAGAAGCAGGGCCGGGCCGACAACCGTATACAGGATGCGTACCTTGTTCTTCCTTTCGGGTATGGAAATGGTTTCAAATACGCTTGAACTCCCAACAGACAGCTGTCGAATGGCCTGCCTTCCGATGCCGATATCTTTCCAATAGGACATATTGGAAGAAGAAAATACTTCTCCGCTTGGATGAAGCAGTCGAAAGAAGATTTTCTTCTCGCCGGATGCCTGAGCTTCAAGTGATGCAACACTGGCTACCGCATTGATCCCCCGTGTCTTCAGGAGAGACGAAAACACACCGGCCTGCTTGGTAAGGTCCTGGTCAACCTGCTGCTTCAAGACGGAAGTAAGGAGAAAGTAGAACAAAAGAAACGCGATGGCCGAGGATAAGGCAAATATTCCCGCATACCATAGGGTGAGCCGGAAGGCGAGGGTATGTCGAAATCTAATCCGATTCTTCTTTAAGGACATATCCGACCCCCCTTACGGTATGAATCAATTTTTCCCCAAAACCCTTGTCGATCTTGTCCCGAAGCCTGGAAACCCTCGCTTCCACCACATTGGTCTGGGGATCGAAATGATAGTCCCACACATGCTCCATGATCATGGTCTTTGAAACCACTTTTCCGGCGTTTCTCATCAGATATTCGAGCAAAGAAAACTCTTTGGGCTGCAATTCTATTTTTTCACCGGCGCGGGAGACCTCGCGGGTCAGAAGATCCATGGTGAGATCGGCCAGGGAGAGGGTTGTGGGTTCAGAAGTTCCGGTAGACCGCCTAATAAGCGCTTGAACTCTCGCTAAAAGCTCGGAAAAGGCAAACGGCTTGGTTAAGTAATCGTCGCTTCCTGTTTGAAGGCCTCTGACCCGGTCATTGATGGATCCTTTTGCGCTCAATATGATAATCGGTGTATTGATCTTGTCCTTTCGAATGTTTTCGATTAGTGTCAGCCCGTCCAGCTTGGGCAGCATTAAGTCAATAATCGCTGCATCATAAGATTCCGCCAAAGCGAGATGCAGCCCCTCTTCTCCATCGGGTGCGTGGTCAACGGCAAACCCGGCTGCTTCCAGGCCCTTTTTTACAAAAGAGGCGATCTTTTTGTCATCTTCAACAACCAGGATGCGCACGCTTGTCCCCTACAATAAAAAACAACTCTTAAGAACTCGATTACAACGTTTTGGGTCTTGTAATCGTACCGGTCTGGACGGGAAAGAGCCCGTTCGGCCGATCCTTGAAATATCGTTGAAGCGTTTCCCGAACCACAATAAATGCCAGATCGTCCCAGGGAATCTCTTCTTCGGAAAAAAGCTTCACTTCTAGACTCTCTTTTCCGGGAGCAAAATCGGTGTCCGAAAGACGAGCGCGGAATATTAGATAGATCTGGCTGATGTAAGCAATGCTCATCAGGGCATAGGGCTCGAGCATTTCCACACGCGCTCCGGCTTCTTCGACTGTTTCGCGTATTGCGCCGTCGATAACGGTTTCTCCGTTTTCAAGGTAGCCCGCCGGAAGCGTCCATTTTCCAGACTTCGGTTCGATTGACCTTTTGCAAAGCAGTATTCTGTCTTCCCATTCCGGAATACAACCCACCACCATTTTCGGATTTTGATAGTGAATCTTATTACACCTATCGCATATAAACCGTGGTCGATCATCGCCCTCGGGAATCCAGACGGAAACCCGGGAGCCGCATTGGCTGCAATAGTTCATTAAAATCCAAAATCCTTTCCAAACAGCTCTGTTTTGTATCGATAAAAGTAAACGATCGGGAAATAGTTTGCAAGCCATCAATAAACACTCGCTGTTGACACAATAAATCACATTCCATATGGTGCAAAAAAAGAAAGGATATCAACATGACGACTCACGAACCCAACAGCCTAGCCGATTACATCCCCAATACCCTGTTCAGCCTGTCCGGACAAAACGCCGTGGTTGTCGACGTTGGGGGATTGGGTAAAATGGCGGCCATCGGACTTGCAGCAGCCGGTGCGAAATTGGCTGTTGCGGATATTGATGAAGCCCGTGCAAAAGAAGTTGCAAAGGAGATCAATGAAAGCGGCGGGCAGGCGCATGCATACGGTGTGGATGTAACCCAAAAAAGCAGCGTGGACAATCTTTTTTCAGAAGTTATCAGGCGAATGGGGCGAATTCATGTTTCCCTAAACACATCCGGGGTTTCCGTCCGCGGTGATGCCGAAGATTTTAAAGAATCGGATTGGGATAAAATTATAGACGTCAATCTGAAAGGTACATTTCTATGCTGTCAGGCAGCCGGAAGGCACATGCTTGAGCAGGGCGGTGGTTCCATCATCAATTTTTCTTCAATTGCAGGCAGTGCCGGTATCGGAAAAACACCCGCCTACAGCGCTTCCAAAGGCGGTGTCAATCAGATCACCATCGCTTTGGCCGTAGATTGGGCGGATCGAGGGGTTCGCGTCAATGCCGTGGCCCCATCCTATTTTGAGACCGAAATATTCACCAAGGCGTTTGAGAAAGATATGGGGGCAGTCTTGGACGAGCGGCTCAAAAAGATCCCCATGGGCCGTCTGGGTCAACCGCCGGAGCTTGTGGGAGCAATCGTTTTCCTTGCTTCCCCTGCAGCCAGCATGGTCACCGGCGTAATACTGCCGGTGGACGGCGGTTTCCTGGCTGCGTGAATTTGATGGGACGCGGATTAACGCTGATGTACGCGGATAAATAATGATGTTTACCCTGCTCGATTATGGCAACAAGCTGCCGATTTTTGCATCGACTATCCAACATCAAGAAGCGAGTATCTGAAACAAAACAATCCGCGTGGATCCGCGTTAATCCGCGTCCAATTTAAGATACATCCATTTATTCCGATATTATGATGAAAAGAAGACAACCCGAAGCATATCCATGAAACCAAGGACATACATAACGATATTTATCGGCGTTTGCTTTAATGCAACCACCGGAACCCCTTCTTTTATCTCCATACACGAACCAACAACCTTTGTGCTGGATAAAACCGCACAACACGATGTCCTCTTCCTGGGCACCACCCATCAACAGCCAAGAATGCTTAACTTTATTTCAAAGCTTATTCCCCGCCTGCATGAATCGGGCATCACACACATCGGGCTCGAGATTTCCTCGGATCAACAGGAAAACATAGACCGTTTCATGAATACGGGGACAGGGCTTTCCGACATCCGGTTATTCGCGGGCATCGACTGTCCGGAATACCGACAAGTGATCGAGATTGTTCGAAAAAACCGACTGACACCTGTAGCCATGGATTCGCCCAAATCCATGTGGGGGGGTAGCCTCACAAGGGATCAATGGATGGCCATGCGGATCGCCGAGACCTTTCAAAAAAACGAAAAAGCCAAGCTGTTCGTGATCGTAGGAAACCTGCACACCCTTAAAAGGGTCAAGTGGGCCGTTCCTGCCATCAAAGACCAGTTCATCCGGTACCACCTGAGCCTGATCACCCCGCGCCTATGCCTCTATTCCGTTGCAGGGAGTATTAATGATTCGCCGGAAACGTGTGATTTCCAGAAATGGTTCGGCGGGGCGTCAACTCCCATTGGAATCGAAACCCGAAGTTTCGACCGCAAGTTGGGGCTCACCCGCACCATATCCGCCAAGCCCATGACCGCTCATGAGGCGGTGGATGCGGTGATTGTGTTCTGAGTAGCCTATTTCAGAAAGAACTATAGATAAAATGAAGCAATCAATACGGTTTTAGGGCAATTTAACACCGATATTCGTTTGGCCGAGATGACCTTTAATGGGGCCGGTTTCTTTGATATTGAAGCGTTTGATCGTTGAAAGATTTATGATAAATATAGCGATTTAAAAAAGCAGGAAATTAGACCGCTAAGGTATAAGCCGTCTGCTCCATTTGTTGGTTCGCAGTTGCTAACTATCGAACTGAGCTAAGAACTCATTGGGCTCAAAGACCTTCAGGGCAGATCCGGTAAAGTCTTTTGTATTTCTGGTGACAACAGAATCAACCCCTGCCATTTGACCGGCCTCATCCAACACTGCATCCTCAAAATCGAAGATTTTACTCACAAGCGCACGTTCAATCACTGGTCTGTTCACGGTGGCAATTTCAAATAGGCTGATGAGTTTACGCAGGGCATCCCGTGCTTTCGGCGCTGGAAGGGACTGGATAAGCAGGTAGTCTATCGTTGTAATGGTAGTGGCACAAAGGAAGGCGTCAATGCGAGACTCTTCGACAAGACAAAAAACATCCACGGCAGCTTTTACAAAAGGCTCACGCTCAAGCAGAACATCAAGCACCACGTTGGTATCAATAATCACTCTCAAAGGTACTTTTCCCGAAGGTGTGCCTTGTAATCATCTTCCGAGATCTCTTGTCCCTTCAAAATACCGACAAGTGACGCTGTGGTCGGCGGCAGAACCTTTTCAGAATCCGGCCGCGAACTAACCGACTCGATGAATTCAGCCACCATACGGGATACGGATTTGCCCCGGCGTCTTGCCTCCATTTTGGCCTTTCGCACAATGGCTTCGTCCATTCGTAATGTCAGTTTCGTATTCACGACGTATAATGTAATCCAATTAGTACGTCAGGTCAAGTTTTTTCTCTGCGAACAGTGCGAATCAGCCGTGAGTCTACGAATCGGCTTCCGGGTAAAGGCACCGGTTGCCCGGCGCCCTCCCCACAGACCCGTACTTGAAGATTTCCCTCATACGGTTCCTCGCGGCGTATTACGGGACGTTCGCGTATTACGGGACGCGTATTACGGGACATTCTATACTCCTTATGTCAAGCACTTTTTCCAAGAAATTAATATATGTAAAATCAATTGGTTATATACATTGTCCT